>Ga0116231_10003459_pt1 | contig 32799 bp, 36 predicted proteins | sample S1TSphgellanicum_2_FD_89695 | JGI IMG/M metagenome (GOLD analysis project Ga0116231, IMG submission 89695) | Host-associated microbial communities from peat moss isolated from Minnesota, USA - S1T2_Fd - Sphagnum magellanicum MG | ecosystem: Host-associated > Plants > Peat moss > Unclassified... | reverse complement strand
GGACGGGGTTTGGCGGCCGTTAGGCGCCGATGAATAGACTGGCCCCGCCGGTGGCGACGCCAAGCGTAAGAAGGCGGAAGACCCCGACGCGATCACTGACGCACGCAACGAGGCGGCCGGCGGTCCGGGCGGAGGCCCGAGGAGGCGGGAGCCACATGGGGGTCTTTCCGTTCCTTTAAGAGGGGCGAGGATCAGGAGCCCACGAAAATCGTGGCGGTGGCGGTGGCGAGGCCCATGCCCAAGAGGAGAAGGACGCCGACCCGGTCGGAGGCGCGCTCAATGAAACGCCCAAAGGCGCCGGCGAAACCATTTTTTGCATTGATGGACATGATAAAATCCCTTTGGTTATGGCGTTGGCCGAGAGGCTCAACACGATCTTGACAATGCTTAAATACAATGAATTTGAACGGTGTCAAGATGATCTTTACATCGTTCGGATGAAAAGTTAGAGTGCGCCCATGTCCGAAGTAACCGCCAACCCCCCGCTCCTCGCCGGGTGCTCAGGAGGCAATCGCCCCTATCACCATGGAGACCTGCGTCGCGCGCTGGTGGAGGCCGCACGGGTCGTCCTTGAGCGCGACGGCCCCCAGGCCCTTTCCCTTCGGGCCGTAGCCCGCGAGGCGGGCGTCAGCCCGGCGGCGCCCTACCACCACTTCAAAGACAAGTGCGATCTTCTGACCGCCGTAGCGGAAGAAGGGTTCCATGGCCTGGCCCTGGCCCTCAAGGCCGGCCATGACGCAGATCCTGAGCATGGACTGACGGCTATCGGCCTCGCCTATGTGCGCTTCGCCAAGGCTCATCCGGATCTTTACCGGGTCATGTACGACTCGGCCCGGAACGCCGACGCCATGCCCGAGAGCGCGCACGCCAAGGATGAAGGCGGCTTCCAGATTGTGAAGATCGCCATGATCAAGGCCGGTCTCGACCCGTCGGACGAGGTGGGCCTTGAACTCGCCTGCATCGCCGCCTGGTGCGCCGCCCACGGTCTGGCCGAGATGTCGGGCTTTGCGCAGTTCGGTCCGCTCATCGAACACCTGGGCGGCGAAGACGCCTTCCTTCGGGCGGTTCTGGAGCGCCTTGGCCTCAGCGGTAAAGCTAAGGCCTAAGGACGCGCGCCTGCGCAAAGACGGCGCGCCGCCCCATGGACTACGTCACCCGTTTCGCCCCCTCGCCCACCGGACGTCTCCACCTCGGCCACGCCTACTCCGCGTACCTGGCCTATGGGGCGGCCAAGGCGGCCGGCGGACGGTTTCTGCTTCGCATCGAGGACATCGACCAAACCCGATGTCGGGCGGAGTACGAAGCGGGGATCTTCGAGGACCTGGCCTGGCTGGGCCTTGACTGGGAGCGCCCCGTACGCCGGCAATCGGATCATTTCGACGACTATTTCCAGGCCCTGGAGCGGCTGAAGAGCGCGGGCCTCCTTTACCGCTGCTTTCGAACCCGCCGGGAGATCCTCGATCAGATGGCCAGCGCCCCCCACGGGCCGGTGCGATCCTATAGGAGTTCGCCCCTGCCGGCTTTTGAAGAGGCGAGCCGTCTTGAGGCGGGCGAAGCGTTCGCCTGGCGCCTATCCCTGGACCGGGCGCGCGAGGTTCTCGGCGCCGCCTTTTACGACCTGAGCTTTTTGGACGTCGATCTTGACGGCGCCAAGGCGAGGGTCGTCCAGGCGGACCCTTGCCCTCACGGCGACGTGGTCCTTGCCCGAAAGGACGTGGGCGTAGCCTACCACCTCGCCGTCGTGGTCGACGACGCCCTGCAGGGCGTGACCGAGGTGGTCCGCGGCGAGGACCTCAAGGAGGCCGCCCACATCCAGCGCCTCCTGCAAGCCCTGCTCGGGCTCCCGACGCCCCGGTACCGTCATCATCCCCTCATCGTCGGACCCGACGGCGCGCGCCTCGCCAAACGCGTCGGGTCGCAAAGTCTTCTGGACCTGCGAACCTCCGGCCTCGGGCCCGAAGCGGTCCTCACCCGGTTAAACCTGAGCTTTCCAACCTAAGCCGGATCGGCCATTACCCGGCCGATGTCGTCTGTGAAGAGCCGCCTGCCCATCCTCGTTCTCGCGGCTGGAGCGATGATCATCGGGTTTTCGCCCATCCTGGTGCGATTATCCCAGGCCGGCCCCTCCGCCACAGGGTTCTGGCGCCTCGCCTTTGCGGCTCCTTTCATCCTCGCCTTCTCAGGACGCCGCCCGCAAAGGCCGGACGGCTCTGGGGGCAGGCTGTGCCTAGGCTTAACCCTTTACACCGTCCTCGCCGGCGTCGCCTTCGCCGGGGATCTCATTTTTTGGCACTACAGCATCCACCTCACCTCAGTGACCAACGCCACAGTGCTCTCCAACGGCACCCCAATCCTCGTCACCCTGAGCGGATGGATCTTCCTCAAGGAGCGGCCGCGGAGGATTTTCCTGGCGGGCATGATCCTCGCCGTCCTTGGAGCCGTGGTCATGGGTCTGGCCAAGACCGCCTCGCCGGACCCGGGCGGCTCACCCCGCCTCGGCGACGCCTTCGCCGCTTTCACGGCGGTGTGGTACGCCGCCTATTTCCTGGCCATTCGCGAGGCTCGACGCACCATGGACGCCCCTACCGCCGTGTTCTGGGCCGGCGTCATCGGCCTTCCCATCACCCTCGGGGCGGCCTTCATCATGGGCGAGCGCATCCTGCCGGCGGCCCTGGCCGGGTGGGCGGCCTGCGTCTGTCTCGGTCTGGTGCACGCCGCGGGTCAAGGCTCCATCGCCTGGGCCCTGGGGCGCGTTCCCGCCGCCCTCGCCTCGGTCGTGGTTCTGGTGCAGCCGGTTGTGGCCGCCCTCCTGGGTTGGGCGGCGTTCGGCGAGGCTGTAGCGCCCCTACAGGCCCTTGGCGCAGCCGTGGCCCTCGCCGGCGTCGCCATCGCCCAGCGCTCTGGCGTCGCCAAGGGTTCAGGGGGCGAGGCGCCGTAAACCGGGCGAAGAAAAACGCCGGCCCTCCGCTTGGGGACCGGCGCTGGGTTGAGTGTCCGCCTTAAGCGCCCTAGAGGGGCTTTAAGTTAACCGCAGCCGTCTTGCCGCGTTCCTTCTGCTCTTCATAGGCCACGCGCTGGCCTTCGTTGAGGGAGCGAAGACCCGCCTTCTCCACGGCGGAAATGTGCACAAACACGTCTGCGCCGCCGCTCTCTGGCTGTATGAAGCCATACCCCTTGGTGGTGTTGAACCACTTGACCGTACCGTTGGACATAGACCGCGTCTCCTAGCGCCGTTCCAGAAATGCGGACCGTCACCCGGTCCGCCGGTGGACAAGCTCAATTTCTGGGTTGGCGGCTAGTTCCGACCCGGGTGTTGGCCTGGGCTAGGGACGATGTCGGCGGGCCAAAATTCGAGTTGCGCCTCGATCTGTGAACGCGGACCCTCAGGTGGTCAACCCAAAATTCTCGTGAAGCCGATCCAGCCAAACCCCAGGCCTGGGTCGGTTATTCGTCTTTGATCTGCTCGCTGATAAGGCGCGCGGACATCATCTGGACGGCCCGCGCGCCCGGTTCGCCCCCTGAATTGGTCACCACCACGACAGCCAGCGGCAGGGCGGGCGCCACCTCGGCCAGGGCGCGCCAAAGGGTGTTGGACCCCTCGTGGGCGAGGACCGGACCGTTGGCCCAGGCCATGTTAGGCGAGACGCGCCAGCCAAGGCCGTCACCCTCCGCCAGGGCATCCTGGGGCCGGGCGATATGCATGAGGCTTTCAGGGGTCAAGAACCCGTCGCCGTTGTTGAGGAAGACGCCGACGAAACGGGTGTAATCGCCGAGGGAGAGGTGGATCTGGCCGCCAGGCGCGAAGACCGCGGGATTGTCCGCCACGCCCTTGGTCGGATCGACGGGCTCGGGCGCGTCGTCGCGGCCGATGTCGTGCCCCCAGGGCGCATCGCCTGTGGGCGCGCCAAAGCCGGCGCTCGACAGGCCGAGGGGCTCGAACAGCCCCGTGGTCATGGCGCTCTCCCAGCTTGTGCGGGTGATGCGCTCAATGGCGGCGCCCACGAGCACGTAGTCGGCGTTTGAGTATTCGTAGTCGCGACGCACGCCTGCGGGCGGGCGCGAGAGGATCTTCGCCGCCAAGGCGGTTCTCTGATCCGGCGCCGGGCGTTTGTCATGGCTTGTGCGGATCAGCCACCCCTCGTCGATGAGACCCACGTCGCTCACTCCAGCCCTGTGGGAGAGAAACTCCTCGATGGTCACCGTCGACCAGGCAGGGTCGATCTTCAGATCCGGGAACAGAAGGCCCGTGTCCGCGCCCCAGACCGCCTGACCTTGCTGAACCAGGCGCGCGTAGAGGGCCGAAGTGAAGGCTTCGGTGTTGGAGCCGAGGTGCCAAGGGTCGTCCGGCGTGACGGGATCCGAAGCGTTGGCGCGCCGCCGCCCGGCGATCTCGAGCTTCACAATCCCCTTGGGCCCGACAATGGCGTAACCCAGGGCCGGCACGTCAGTGGCGGTGAGGACATCGGTGAGGGACTGGGAGACGGTAGGCACGACCACGTTGGGCCCAAGATGGGCGAAGGCGGCCGAGGCGGTCAGAAGAAGCGTACGTCGGTCTAGCATTGAGGGCTGTCCTTCATGCCCTCAAGCCATAAAACCCGGGCTGAACTGAGGCGGCGAACAACGGGTTTGCACGCGACCGGGCGCGGGTCAGGCGGCGGCGAAAGCGCTCACAGCCTCCGCGACGGCGCGGTTGTGGTCCTCAAGGCCGATGGTGATGCGCAAGGCGTCCGCCAGCCCGTAGTTGGCGAGGCCGCGCACGAGCAACCCCCGTTTCGCCAGGAAGGCCTCTGCATCCGCCGCCGTGCGGCCCGGCGTCCTGGGAAACTGCACGAGGATGAAATTCGCCGCGGAGGGCGCGACCTCGAACCCGGCGCCGCCGATCTGCTGGGCCAGCCACGGGCGCCAGACGCGGACGAGCTCCAAGGATCGCGCCTGGAACGCGTGATCGCCGAGGGCGGCCACAGCGGCGGCCTGAGCCGGAAGATTGACGTTGAAGGGCCCTCGGATACGTTCGAGGGCGTCCGCTATGGCCAGAGGCATGTAGCCCCAGCCGACCCGCAAGGCCGCAAGGCCATGAAGCTTAGAGAAGGTGCGGGTGACCACGACGTTGGCCGCTTCAGCGGCGAGCTCAAACCCCGCCTCGTAGTCCTCCTCGGCGAACTCCGCGTAAGCCCCGTCGAGAACCAGAATGACGTCTGAGGGCAGGCCGGCGTGGAGGGCCCGGACCTCCGCCCGCGTGAGGCATGAGCCCGTAGGGTTGGCCGGGTTGGCGAGAAAGACGATCCGCGTGCGCGCGTCAACGGCGGCCAGTAGCGCATCCACATCCGCCCTTAGGCCCGGCTCCGGCGCGAACTTCACATGAGCGCCTGCGGCCCGAGCCGCGATGCGGTAGGCGAGAAATCCGAACTCGCCCTGAACAACATTGTCGCCGGCCTCGCAGTAGGCCTGGGCAAGGAGGGTGAAAATCTCATCGGATCCGCAGCCGAACACCATGCGCTCGGGGTCAAGACCGAAGTGTGCGGCGAGGGCGGCGCGCAGGACGCTGCATCGTCCGTCTGGGTAAAGGTTGAGCTGCCCGGAGGCCTCCACATAGGCGGCCCGGGCGAGGGGGCTGCAGCCCAGGACGTTTTCATTGGACGAGAGCTTGATCGGCTCGGCCACACCCTCGATCTTGGACTTACCGCCCACATAAGGTTCGATATCGAGGACGCCCGGCTTAGGGCGCGGGCGACGTAAGGTGTGGGGGTCGAGGAGGGTGGACATGCGGCGACATAGCCCTTTGAGGCCCCGGCCTTCAAGCCAGATCCCTGGCGCCGCCCGCGTCCAGGCCGCCAATCGCGCCTTTGCCGCGTCCCTCGGCGTCGGCGCCGGCCCGCAGAGCGCCGCCATATGAGCCTTGACGCGCCACTCGGGGCTCGGTGGGTGTTCGGCTACGGGTCCCTCATGTGGCGGCCGGGCTTCGCCTTTGAGGAGCGTCGGCCCGCCCGGGTCTATGGACGGCGGCGGGCCTTCTGCATCTATTCGGTCCATCACCGCGGCACCCCGGAGCGCAAGGGTCTGGTCCTCGGCCTCGCACCGGGGGGTGCGGTCAAAGGCATGGCCTATAGGGTGGCCGAAGAGCGTTGGGCGGAGACGTTCGCCTACCTTCAGGACCGCGAACAGCCGACGGAGACCTACCAGGAGGCCAGGGTCAGCGCCCGCCTTGACGACGGCCGGCGTGTGGAGGCCCTCGCCTTTCTTTCAGACCAGGGCCACCCGCAGTGGGCGGGGGTGCTCGACCTTGACGTTCAGGCGCGCCTCATCGCCGGAGCCCAGGGCCTCTCTGGACCCAATGTGGAGTATCTCAGGGATCTTGTTTCGCACCTGGAGGCGATGGGCTCGCCCGACCGGGTCATGGAGCGGCTCTTGCGCTCGGTTGAGGCGCTGGAGGCCGCCGACGCGCCAGAGCGCGGCAAGCGCGGCGCGGCGGCGCGCGCGGCTGGCTAGCCTGGCTAGGCTGGCGGGCCGCGCTGCCCGCCCGAGGAGCCAGCCTAGGTCAAGAGCCGGTTCGACGCCGTCTCCACGGCCGTCTCAAGGGCGCTCATAAAGGCCGCGCGCTTCATGCCGGCGGGAATGGGCTCGAGGAACTGGAACACCACCGTCCCAGGATAACGCAGGAGCCCCTTGGCCGGCCAGACCGTCCCGGAATTTGTGGCCAGGGGGATGCAGGGCAGCTCAAGCTCTCGATAGAGGGCCGCAATTCCGGGCTTGTAATCTGGGGCGTCGCCCGGCGCCTTGCGTGTGCCTTCGGGGAAAATGATGATCTGGCGTCCCTCCTCCAGCGCGGTCTTGGCGTCTTTCACCATGGAGCGAAGCGCCTTGGACCCCGCCTCCCGATCCACCACGATCATGCGCACCTTGGAGGAGAACCAGCCGAACACCGGGACGGCCATGAGCTCCTTCTTCATCACGAGGCACGGATCGTCGAGGTAATCGAACGGCGGGATGATATCGAGCATGCCCTGGTGCTTGGCGGCGATCAGACAGCCGCCCTTGGGCAGATGTTCAAGACCCTGGACCTCCACGTTCGCGCCAATGACCCCTTTGAGACCGGCCAGCACCAGGCGGGACCAGAGGCGCACAGCGCTTTGGGCCTGACGCCGCGGTCCAAGGAGAAGCGGGAGGCAGATAAGCCCCATGACCGCCCCAAGGCCCCAGACCCACAGGGTGAAGATTAAAGAGCGCAGCACGAGGGCGAGGGTCGGCGGTCGACGGGCCAAGCGGGGCGCCGCGCCGCTGGCTCCCGCGCCGCTGAGGCTGGCGCCGTTCACGACGCCCTCCCAGCGCCAGGGGCGGACGCGCCCCTCTTGGATCCAAGGCCCCGCAGACCCTCCCGGCCGAGGATCACCAGATATTTGCAGTACTCCACCGTCATGCGCCGCGCGCTGGGTCCGTTGGACCACCAGCGCCGCACGTCAAGGGTCGAGGTGACCACTGGGTAGGGATAGAGTTTGACCTTCGGCATGGCGGCGTGAAGCTCCAGGACGGCGCGCGGCATATGGTAGTCGGCGGTGACGACGATGAGGGAGCGATACCCATGGTAGCGCGCCCAGTCCGCCGTCTCACGGGCGTTGCCTTGGGTATTGGCCGCGCGAAACCCAAGATCGACGCAGCAGCTGAACGCACGCCCAAAGTCGTGCGCGGCCGCCTGAACGTCCGTGCGGCTTACCCCGGGATTCACCCCGGAGACAAGGAGCCGCTCGGCCTTGCCGTCGTCCAGAAGCTGGACCGCGGCCTCGATGCGCACGGAGGACGCGCCCGTCAGGGCCACAACGCCGTCGGCGTCCGGGGGGTCCGGCGCCGGGGTCGAGGAGGCCACGCGCCCGGCGAAGGCGAAGAGACCTGCACCCCAAATCACAAGAACGACCAGAAGCGCGGCGAGGGACTTCATGAGCGGCGAGCCCTAGGCCGAACGCAGAATGGACATGGCGGTCCCCCGAACGGCCAGGGCCGCGACGAGGGCGGCGAGGATGGGACACGGCGCCGCCGCCATAAGATCCGTCCACGCCACGGGCAGAACCGGGGTCAAGCCGTTGGTCCCCCCCGCGAGCTTGACGCCCGCGGCCACAGCCGCCGCCGCCGCCGCGCCGATGGCGCCCGCTTCGCCGGCGATCCAGGCGAAGCGTCTTTGCACAATGTTGGCGAGGAACCGGTCCTCGGCGCCGGCGAGGTGCAGCACCTCCACCACATCGGCCCGGGCCTGGAGGGTGGCCCGGGTGGCGAAGGCGATGACGGCGCCGGCGGTGAGGGCGAACAGGACAAGCGCCGCCGCGGCGGCGGCCCTGACGGCGTCGCCCGTGCGGCGGATGTCCTCGATCCAGCGCTGGTGATCGTCGATGGTCGCATCCACCCCAGCCGCCTCAAGGGCGTGGTTGAGGGCGCCGATGTCCGCGGGCCGGTGGGGATCAAGATCCAGCACCACAAGGCGTGGGACGGGAAGATCGTCAGGGATGTTGCCCTTGCCGAGCCAGGGCTCGAGGAGTTTCTCCGCCGCCTGCCGGTCGAGGGCGCGGGCCTCGGAAACGCCCGGCGTCCCCGCCAGGGCCTCAGCGGCGCGGGCGGCGGCCTCAGAAGGGGTCTCTCCGGCCCGGGGACGGACCTGAACCGTCGCGGTAGCCCCAAGATCGCGGCGCCAGCCCGACGCCGCCCGGTCCGCCGAGACCGCAGCGATGGCGCACAGACACGCGAGGAAACAGAGTACCGCGACGATGAGGGTCAGGACGCCGTCCTGCTCGCCCTGGCGGGGAAACAGCGGGGCTGGCCGGCCGAGGGGCGGAACCGGCGGTCCGCGATCGACGGCGCTCATGGGGACGCCGGACTGGGCTCTGACAGCCGCCCGCCCTTCAGGGTCAGGACCGGGGCTCCGCTCTCGGCGACAAGGGCGACGTCGTGGGTCGCCACCAAGACCGTCGCCCCCATGCGGTTCAGCTCCTTCAAGAGGCGCAGGATGCGCCGCCCCATCTCCTGATCCACGTTCCCTGTGGGTTCGTCCACCAAAAGCAAATCCGGCTTGCCCACGACGGCGCGGGCCACGGCGAGGCGCTGCTTCTCGCCTCCCGAAAGGGTCGCCGGAGCCGCGCTGGCCTTATGGCCGAGGCCGACCCAGGCGAGGAGCTCGCAGACGTCCTGTCTGTAGCTCTCGAAACTGCGGCCCGCGACGCGTAACGGCAGGGCGGCGTTGTCGAACACGCTCAGATGATCAAGCAGGCGATATTCCTGGAAAACCACCCCCATGCGCCGGCGCAGGGCCGGCAGAGACTTATGGGGCAGGGTCATGGCATCCTGGCCGAAGATTCGGATCAGGCCGCGGGATGGCTGATGGGCCAGATAGATCAGCTTCAGGAGCGAGCTCTTCCCTGCGCCCGATGGGCCGGTAAGGAAATGGAAGGAGCCTTCTGGCAAAGTGAGGTTAACGTCGCGCAGAACCTCGGGGGCACGCCCGTAGCGCATGCCGACACCCTGCAAACTCACCACCGCCGCGTCCTTGGACGTTGCGGCGGTCGTCGCGAAGTCAGAACCCTTGATGAACATCCTCGTTCGGCTTCATTGGTCCAACTGGACTTGGCCCCAGAAATCAGTCTACCCGGGATGATCAGGCGCGAAGCCGTAAAATTTCGGTCATGATACTGACCTGTCCAGAGTGCGCTAGCCGCTATTTGGTGGATGACGCTCGCATCGGCCCCAAGGGTCGGACCGTGCGTTGCGCCGGGTGCGGCAATGCGTGGAAGGCCATGCCTGATGCGGGCGAGGTTGAGCCGCCTCTAGCCCTCACGCCGGACGCCACCGCGCCGGCCGCGCCGCCGCCGGCCGTCGATTCGGTCGAGAAGCGGGAGCGCGCCGCACCCCTGCCTAAGAGACTGCGCGATGAGGCCCTTGAGAAGCGCCGCACCCGCGAGGCCATCGCCGCAGGGATCATATGGGCGGGCATGGGCGCTGGCTTCATCGCCCTGATTCTCGCCGCCGTCCTCTTCCGGGTGGACGTCGTGCGCCTCTGGCCCCAGGCCGCCGGCGCCTACGCCTTCGCCCGCATGCCGGTTAATCCCACGGGCCTCTCCATCGACGGCGTGCAGGGCCTCACCAATCTTGTGGCCGGCCACGCGGCCCTGACCATCACCGGGTCGGAGCGCAATATCGAAGCAGGGCCGCGCCGGTCCATGCCCCTGAGGGTCATCCTCCTCGACAAGGCGGGCAAGCGCCTCGGCAGCATGGCCTCCGCGCCGCCGCCGGTCATGATCGGGGCCGGGGAAAGCAAACCCTTCGCCATTAATTTCATCGATCCGCCCGCGGAGGTCTCCTCCATCGACGTGGAGTTCGCCTTCGACAAGGTCGCCCCTTTCCCGACGCCCAAGGCCCCGGCGCCCCGGCGTCAGGCCGGCACGGCCCTGGCCAGGGCTTCGGCGGCAGCCAAATCTGCCCGCTTTGAGGCGCCGCCTTCCGCACCCGCCCCTCCCCCGGGACCGACCATGGCTCCGCTTGAGGCGAGAGAGGCCAGACCATTGCCGGCGAACTCGCCTTATGCTCTTCCGCCCGCAGCGAGCGAACAGGCCGCGCACTGACGAGGCTGAGGCGATGACTGAGGGGACGATTGGCGCTACGCCCGGGGCGATTGCAGGCGAGATGACCCGACCAGCGGGCCCGGCGGCGGAGCTCCTGTCGTGCGAGGCCGTCGCTGAGAAAATTGAGCGACTGGCCGGTGAGATCGCGCCCCGCGTGAGCGACGAAACCGTGGGCGTGTGCCTTCTGACCGGCGGTCTTTGGTTCGCGGCGGATCTCATGCGGGCGCTTTACCGCCAAGGTCGCAACCTGCGCTTCGACGCCCTGTGGCTCGCGTCCTACGGCGATGATCAAGCCTCTCAGGGACGCGTGAGCGTCCGAGCCGGGCTTCAGCGCCCCATCGCCGGACGCCAGGTGCTGCTTATGGACGATGTGATGGATTCGGGTCTGTCCCTGAAGGAGGCGCGGACCATCGTGGCGGCGGCCGGCGCAAGCGAGGTTCTGACCGCCGTCTTCGCCCGCAAACCCTGGCCCGACCCGCGCCCGCCCTGCGACTTCGTCGCTTGGGAGGCGCCCGCTCGTTTCCTTGCGGGGTACGGCATGGACGTGGCCGGACTTGACCGGGGACGTCCCAACGTGGTCGCCTACGACGCGGAGACCTGACGACGCAGGCGTCCGCAGGCGTAAGGGGGCGTCAAAGCTTGAGCCGCCGCCCCAGGGGGCGCAGCCTGGGAAGCCTCGGCGCGCGCTCCGCCGCCGCCTGAGGAGCCGCCCCATGCGAAGGATGCGCCCATGACCGGCAAAACGGCGCCCGGCCCCTGCGTCCCAACCGCCCCCGTCGCCGGCGCGCCGGTTATGGACCCACGTCCTTCGGCTGAAGCGGTGATGCTGAGCTTCGAGATCGCCGCAGAGCGGTGCGAGGATCTCACCCCCCTCGTCTACCACAGGCTCTTCCTCGATTGGCCTGAGCTTGAGGCCCTGTTCTGGCGCGAGCCCGTTCGACAAATCCAAGGGGAAATGTTGGCCAAGGCCATCGAAGCTCTGTTCGACTTCATCGGGGAACGGCGCTACGCGGACATGATGATCAGCAACGAGGCGGTGACCCACGACGGGTATGAGGTTCCGCCGGAGATTTTCGGGCGGTTCTTTCCCGCGATCCGTCAGGCTGTTCGCGACCTCCTGAATGAGGCCTGGACGCAGGCCATGGACACGGCATGGGACGCCCTGATCGCGGAGATCGACGGCTTCATCGCCAGGGCCTTCCCAGGGCGGACGGCGGCGGGCGCCCCCATAGGGGTCGTCCCTAGGCTGGCTTAAGAAGCTCGCGCACCACCGCCTGCGCCTCCGGGCTCGACCAGTCCGCCTCGCCCTGGAAGGTCCCGCGCAACCGCCCCTCCCGGTCATAGAGCAGCGTCGTGGGGAACCCCTCAATGTGCGGCGTGACGGCCGAAGGTATGGCGAAGTGGGTGTCCTGATAGAACTCGAGAGGCGCGTGCGCGGCGATGAAGGCCCGCGCCTTTTCGGTCTGGGCCGGGCTGTCCGTCGAAAGGGCGATGACCTTCACCGGTTCGCCGAGGAACGCCTTCTGCAGCCCCGCCAGGGTGGGCATCTCCTTGACGCAGGGGGCGCACCACGTGGCCCAGAGATTGAGAACCACCGCCTGTCCCTCGAAGTCGGAGAGCTTCACCGACCGGCCCTGGCCGTCGACGAACGCGGCGTCGGGGTAGGTTGCGAACTGGGCGGGGACCTGAAGCTTGGCCATGGATCCGCGGGCGAGGGCGGCCATGGTCGGGGGCGCCTGCGTCGCGGGTTTGCACGCCGCCGCGCCAATGACGTATAGAGCGGCGACCACCCCAACGCTCAGGAAACTGCGGATCGCGGTCGTCCAGCCGAGACCCGGTCCCTTGGGCGGCACATCCGACGTTCCCCAGGGCTTCTTTCCACTCATGTCAACAAAAGCCTCCGAACCAACCAAGAGCGCGCCGTCCAAGGGCCAAAGCCTCTGGGGCGGCCGTTTTGAGACCAAACCCGCCGAACTGATGCAGGCGATCAACGTCTCCATCGGGGTGGACAGGAGGCTCGCCGAACAAGACCTGGCCGGATCTCGCGCGCATGCGGCGATGTTGCACAAGGTCGGCGTGCTCTCAAGCGCGGATGCGGCCTCCATCGCCGAAGGTCTGGATCGCATTGAGGCGGAGATCCTGAGCGGGGCCTTTCCGTTCAGGGACGAGTTCGAAGACATCCATATGAACATTGAGGCGCGCCTCGCCGAGCTCATCGGGCCGGCGGCGGGCCGACTTCACACGGCGCGCTCGCGCAACGACCAGGTGGCGGTGGATTTCCGCCTCTGGGTGCGCGCCGCGTGCGATCGGACGACGGCGGATCTTATGGCCCTCATCAGGTCCCTCCTCGCCAAGGCGGAAGCCAACCTGACAACCCTGATGCCGGGGTTCACCCACCTTCAACCCGCCCAGCCCATCACCTTCGCCCACCATCTCATGGCCTATGTGGAGATGTTCGCCCGCGATTGGGCGCGGTTCAAGGACGCGCGCGCGCGGATGAACGAGAGCCCCCTGGGCGCTGCGGCCCTCGCTGGCTCGCCCTTCCCCATAGATCGGGACGCGACCGCGTCGGCCCTCGGGTTCGCCCGACCCACCGCCAACTCCCTCGACAGCGTCTCGGACCGGGATTTCGCCCTCGAAGCGCTGTCGGCGGCGTCCATCTGCGCCCTGCATCTCTCGCGCCTGGCCGAGGAGATCGTGATCTGGACCACGCCGCAATTCGGCTTTGCGGCCCTGTCCGACGCCTTCACCACCGGCTCTTCCATCATGCCGCAGAAGCGTAACCCGGACGCCGCCGAACTGGTGCGCGCCAAGGCGGGACGTATCTTCGGGTCCCTCGCCCAGCTGACCATCGTCATGAAAGGGCTGCCTCTGGCCTATTCCAAAGACCTTCAGGAAGACAAGCCGCCTGTGTTCGACGCCTTCGACGCCCTTGAACTGAGCCTGCGGGCCATGGCGGGGATGGTGGATGATCTCACCCCTGGAACCGAGCGCATGGCCGCGGCCGCCGGCGGCGGCTACTCCACGGCGACCGACCTGGCCGACTGGCTGGTGCGCGCCCTGGACATGCCCTTCCGCGACGCCCATCATGTGACCGGCAGGACCGTCCGCCGGGCGGAGACCCTTGGGGTGGCCCTGGCCGATCTTCCCCTGGCCGAACTTCAGGCCATTGAACCCCGGATCACCCGGGACGTTTATAGCGTGCTCTCCCCGCAAAGCTCGGTGGAGAGCCGCACCAGCTACGGCGGCACCGCCCCGATCCGTGTTGCCGAACAGATCAATCGATGGAAGGCTGCGCTCCCATGAGCCATAGACCTCTGACGACGGCTGCCACTGCGCTTCTGGTCCTGGGGGCGATGACCCTTGGGGGCTGCGGCCGCCAGGGCGTGCTGCAACAGCCTGCGCCCCTGTTTGGGGATCAGGCGCGCGCCGATTACGCGGCCCGCCAGGCCGCCAAGGCGGCCCAGAACCCGGCCCAGGCCGGGGCCAAGGCCAAACCGGCCGCGGACGAGCCGGATCCGGACGCCGACAACGCGCCCCTCACCCGGCGTGATCTTCAGGCGCCGTCGCAGAGGAACGTGCCCATCAGCAAAGAGCCCATCCTCGGCGTTCCCGATCTGAGCGGTCCGACGCCGTCCATGTCTCCGCCCGGCGCACGCTGATCCGCGAGGGATGGACCACTTCAAGGAGCGTTCCCTATCCGAAGCCGATGGGGGAGGAACAGAGCTTCTCTGCGAAGGGACGTCCCTTCGCGCCATAGCCGAGGCCGTGGGTACGCCGGTCTATGTCTACGCCTCTGCGACCCTTGAGCGTCACTATCGCGTCTTCCAAGAGGCCTTCGTCCGGCGCAGACCCGCCATCGCCTATGCGGTTAAGGCCAATCCCAATCTCGCCGTCATCGCCACCCTGGCCCGCCTGGGCGCAGGAGCCGACACCGTATCGGAGGGCGAGATCCGGCGCGCCCTGGCGGCAGGGGTCGCACCGGAGAAGATCGTCTTTTCAGGGGTCGGCAAGACCGACGCGGAGCTGGCCTTCGCTTTGCAGGTGGGCGTGGCGCAGATCAACGTCGAATCCGAACCCGAGCTCGACCGCCTCGCCGCGGTCGCTTCAAGCCTCGGCGTGCGCGCGCCCATCGCCATCCGCGTCAACCCCAATGTGGGCGCCGGCGGTCATTCCAAGATCTCCACTGGCCGGATGGAGGACAAATTCGGCGTCTCCTTTAGCGAGGCTGAGCGGCTTTACGCCCGCGCGTCAGCCTCAACCGCCTTTCAGGCTCTTGGCGTCGCCTGCCACATCGGCAGCCAGATCACCGACCTTTCGCCCATGCGCGAGGCGTTCGCGCGCATGCGGACCCTTGTGGAGCGCCTTCGCGGAGCGGGGCGTTCGGTGTCGCGTCTCGATCTTGGGGGCGGGCTAGGGGTTCCCTACTTCAACGCCCCCACGCCGCCCGAGCCCACGGCGTTCGCCGCCATGGTGGAGGACGTGCTCGCGGGCCTGGACATCGACCTCGCCTTTGAACCCGGCCGGGTCATTGTGGCCAACGCCGGCGTGCTGGTCTCTCGGGTGATTCACGTCCACCAGCGCCCTGAGGGGCGCCGGTTCCTTGTGGTGGACGCGGCTATGAACGATCTCATTCGTCCCGCCATGTACGAGGCGTTTCACGACATTCGCCCCCTTCGCCGCCGTTCCGGCGTCGAGGCGTTTTTGGACTACGACGTGGTCGGTCCCGTGTGCGAGACTGGCGACACCTTCGCCCGCGGACGGGCCCTGCCGGCCCTAGAAGCGGGGGATCTTGTCGCCTTCATGACCGCCGGCGCCTACGGGGCCGCCATGGCGAGCGAATACAACTCCCGCCTCTTGGCGCCTGAAGTGCTCGTGCGCGGGGAGGCCTACGCCGTGGTGCGGCCGCGGCCGACCTATGAGGCTATGCTTGAGCGCGAAGACGCCCCGCCCTGGCTTGCGCCGCCTGGCGCGCCCGCAGGGAGCGCTGAAGCGCACGGCTCCCCGAAAAGCCCCCTGCGGAACGCCCGTCCCTGAAAACCGCCGACCGCGCAGGCGCCAAGGGTCAGGACTGCGGCATTGATGTCCCTCAGCCCTCGTATGCGCCTCTTGGGGCAGGCGTTAACTTGCCGTTAACCCGACGCTCGACGATACAGGCTTGCGGCGTCCGCGAGGACCGCGCGGAGCGCAATTTAGGGGTCTGGGTTATGATGGCACGCTGGTTCGTCGAACATCCGAGGTCGGTGGGCGAGACCTACCTTGAGCACCTGCGCTCCGCCTACGGGTTCGCCGGCGTCCTCGCCCTCGCCGCCCTCGCGTGCGCCGTCCATGGTCTCGCACCGGCGCTGTTTCAGCGGACCGGGTCGGGCCTCGTCAAACGCCTCCATGATCGGATGCTGGTCAGCCGCACCCGCTTGCGCCCGGTTTCGGAGCCGCAGGCGCCGGCGCAGCACGAAGCACAGGCGCAGCTTTGGGCGGATTACGCCATCTAGGGAACGCCCCCTAACCTGGGCGGCCCCAAGCCGTCCCAGGCTGAGGCGCGCCCCTGATGCCCCTGAGACGCCCTTGAGACGCTCCTGAGACGGCGCCAGGCGGGGGGCCGGGCGATCGGACCCCAAGCGCTCGACGCTCAGCCCTCTTGGGTCTTCTTCTCGTCGGCGAAGCGCGTGATGCCTTCCATGACGAGCGCGCGGGCGGCCTCCGCGTCGCGCCAGCCCAGGAGCTTGACCCATTTGTTGGGCTCAAGGTCCTTATAGTGGGTGAAGAAGTGCTCGATCTGTTGGAGGGTGATCTCCGGCAGGTCCGTGTAGTTGTGCACTTTTTCGTAGCGCCGGGTGAGGTGGGTTGAGGGCACCGCCAGGAGCTTCTCGTCTTGCCCGGCCTCATCCTCCATCAGGAGCACGCCAACGATGCGGCAGCTCATGACTGCGCCGGGGATGATCGCCCGGGTGTTGGCGACGATCACGTCGCACGGATCGCCGTCGCCGGAGAGGGTGTTGGGGATGAAGCCGTAATTCCCCGGATAGCGCATGGAGGTGTAAAGAAACCGGTCCACGACCAGGGCGCCGGCGGCCTTATCCATCTCATATTTGATGGGCTCGCCGCCGATGGGCACTTCGATGACGACATTCACGTCGTAGGGCGCGTTCTTTCCATGAGAGATGGCGTCAAGGCGCATCGGGTCTCTAAGCCTCGTTAGGGGGTAAGTGATAATGCGCCGAAGGCGCGCTGGAAATCAGCGGGTAGGAACGGGATGTTCGCCGCGATAGTCGTAAAAGCCGCGTCCGGCCTTTTTGCCGAGCCAGCCGGCCTCAACGTACTTTACGAGCAGAGGACAGGGTCGGTATTTGGAGTCCGCCAGACCGTCGTGCAGGACGTTCATGATGGCCAGGACCGTATCGAGGCCGATGAAATCGCCAAGCTCAAGGGGTCCCATGGGATGGTTCGCCCCAAGGCGCATGGCGGTGTCGATGTTCTCCACCGTCCCTACCCCCTCATAGAGGGTGTAGATAGCCTCGTTGATCATGGGCACGAGGACGCGGTTGACGATGAAGGCGGGAAAGTCCTCAGCGTTAGCCGTGGTCTTGCCGAGGGATTTGGCGAACTGGCTGGCGGTTTCGTAGGTGTCCACATCCGTGGCGATGCCGCGGATGATCTCCACGAGCTTCATGAGGGGGACCGGATTCATGAAGTGCAGGCCGATGAACCGTTCCGGCCGATCTGTGGTGGACGCCAGGCGGGTGATGGAGATGGAAGAGGTGTTGGAGGCCAGAAGGGTGCGCGTGCCGAGATGCGGCGCGAGGCTTCTAAAAATCGCCTTCTTCACCTCTTCGTTTTCCGTAGCGGCTTCAATAATCAGGTCCGAAGCGCCTACGGCGCCAAGGGCGTCGGTTGGCTTGATGCGGCTGAGGGCGTCCTGCATCTGCTCGATGGTGACCATGCCGCGGGCAACCTGGCGGTTGAGGTTCTTGGTGGTCAAGGCGATGCCCGCGGCGATGCGCTCCGGCGCCACGTCATGCAGGGCTACCTCGTAGCCGGCCAGGGCGCATACATGCGCAATGCCGGCGCCCATCTGTCCGGCGCCGACGACGCCAACTGTCTTGATTTCAGCCATTCCGGTAGGCCTTCTCGTGTCTTGTCCGAGTGAGTGTCCCGCCCCGGCGCGGTTTGTGAGACTGTCGATGTCTATGGTTAGATCGTTGCTGCGTTGCACACAAGATTGTGCCTGACGGAAACGAACCATGCCATAGTTGCGACTACGGACCTTACTCTAGCAAGGTTCGCGCCAACTGTGGGGCGTCCCGCCGCAGCCCCCTTCAAAGGTATGCGCCTATAGGGCGCACCCGAGGGCGTTACGCGTTTGCGAGAGCGCTGAGACGGGCGTAGGCGCCCGCCTGACCGACAAGCTCCGCATGCCGCCCCTCCTCCACGACCCGGCCGTCCTGGAAGACAAGGATGCGGTCCGCGCCCCTGATGGTGGAGAGGCGATGGGCGATGACGATGGTGGTGCGCCCGCGCATCAGCGCCGTCGTCGCGTCCGCCACAAGGCGCTCGGTCTCCATATCGAGGGAGGATGTGGCCTCGTCGAGGATCAGGATGGGCGCCGCCGTCAGGAAGGCCCTGGCGATGGCGACCCTCTGGCGTTCTCCGCCGGAGAGCTTGATACCCCGTTCTCCGACGAGGGTTTCAAATCCCTTGGGCAGGCGCTGGATGAACTCAAGGGCGCGCGCCCGACGGGCCGCCTCCTCCACCTCTGCGAAGGGCGCGTCGGGCCGAGCGTAGGCTATGTTCTCGAAAATGGTGCGGTGGAAGAGGGCGGGATCCTGGGGGACCACGGCGATGCCCTGGCGAAGGGAACTTTGGGCCACGGAGGCCACGTCGACCCCGCCGATGAGGATGCGGCCGCCGTCGAGGTCGTAAAGCCTCTGGATGAGCTTGACGAAGGTCGACTTCCCCGAGCCCGTGGGCCCCACTAGGGCCACCCGCTCCCCAGGCTCGATAGTGAGGTGGAAATCCTCGTAGAGGGGAGCCGATTGTCCGCGATAGCGGAAGGTGACGGCGTCGAACACGATGGAGAGGGGACCCGCGCCGGGCGTCAGATCAAGCGGCGGCGCGCCGGAGCGATCGGCGATCTGGGGTGGGGTGCGCATGTAGGCCGCCACGTCCAGGGTGTCGTCGAGCCCCTTCTGCAGCATCCGGGTTATCTCCCCGAAATTGCGCATGTACCCGCTCATGAGCATGAAGGAGGTTATGGCGAAGGCCACATCGCCCGGCCGGGCCTGACCCTGCGCCCAGGCGTAGACCAGGATCCCCGTCAACCCGGCCTGCAAGGCCAGCAGCATGAAATTCTGGGCCATGCCCACGGTGTTGAACCGGTTCCAGGTCTTGATGGCCGCCGCCCGCCAGGCCGACGTCGTCTCCGCAAAGCGCGCGGCTTCCCGCTCTTCAGCACCGAAACTCTTCACCGCCACGTTGCCCCCGAAGGAATCGGCCAAGGCGGCGCCGATCTTCGAATCGAGGGCGTTGGAGCGCAGGTTGGCCGGCCGGATGTAGCGGATGGCGGCGAGGACGTTGAAGGCCACGAAAAAGGCCACGAGGAGGATGCAGAAAAGACCCGCCAGGGGCCAGCGGAACGCCATGGAGACGGCGAGGCCGGAGAGGACCAGAACCGTGGGCCCGAGCATGGGAATAAGGGCGTCGGACACTGAATCATAGCCCCACATGGCCCGGCTCACCCGGCGAACGGTGGCGCCGGCGAAGGTGTCCCCGTGCCATTCCGAAGAAAAGGACTGAACCCGTTCGAACGCCGCATTGACCAGACGCTCCATGTTCACCGCGGAGAAACGGTTCAGCACGCGAAAGGCGCTGGAGCGGGCTATGAAATAAAGCCCGTAGAGTGCGGACAGGCCCGCCCAGGCCCGCCAGGCCGTCAGGGCGACGCGGTTGGGTGCGGAAACCGCGTCGATGAGGCCTCCGGCGGCCCAGGGAATGCACAGGTCGCAGCCGGTGGCCACAAGCATCAGGGCGAGGATGACGACAAAGCGCACCTTATCGCGCATCCACGCGCGCCAGATGAACCCCAAGACCGCGCCGTTGCCAAGGACGCGGCCGTCCACAACGGGCCTGGCGCGCCGTCCGTCCGCCTCGTCTTCATGCAGATCAACCATCTCCACCCCGCTTCCCAAGTCATAAACCCTTGAGCCCCTGGACGGGAGGGCGACACGGCGGCTAGGTGAAAAAACGCGCGCGGCCGCAGACGATGCGGGGGGACCGCCGTCAACGCCGCCCTTAGTCTTGGGGGATTAGGCCTGCGGCGCGGGGCGCCGGGTCCGACCCAGCCCGCGGGTGCGAGCAACGGAGACCAGCTCAACCAGGCGCGCGTAGGAGCCCATCCCGTCAGGTTGGTGCGGCTGCATCACGCCCGTGAAGGCGAAGTTCAAGATGGCGTTGTTGAGGGTCGAGCGGGTGTTCATGTGGGCGTCTCCTTGACCAGCTTCAGAGCCAGAAAGAGACGCGGAGCCGACTACTTGGGAAACCTGCCCTCCGAGTCGTCAGCGCGCCTGGCTCCTATGTGACATTTTCGTGAAAAAAAGCAAGAAATAATTCCGTGTTCGGATCAAAAACACCTGGCGAAACGCCGGAGTGCGCCTCGACGCCTCAGGGTTTTCCTGCGACCTGAGAAGGCTAACAAATTGAGTTTGATAAGATCTTTAGATTTAGGCGCGGGCGGCGGGTAATCCGCGCGCGCCATGAGGCATGGCGCCGCACGCGCCTGGACGTCGCGCCAAGACGGGTCGGTTCCACGCAAAACCCCTGGCGGCCGCTCAGGCGCGGCGCGTAAGGGGGCGCAAAAAAGCCGCGGCCGCCTCAGGCGACCGCGGCTTGCGGCAGACGCCGCTGGCCTTGACCCCCGGCAGGCGCGTTTAGGCGGCCTTGCCGAAGGAGAGATCTTCGTAGCGTTTCAGATGGTGATCCACAGAGCCGAGCTGACCTTCGATCATGGTCGCCCGCTTGAAGTAGTGGCCGATGAACATCTCATCGGTCATGCCCATGCCGCCAAAGAGCTGAATAGCGCTCTGGCCGAGGAACTTATTGGCGCGCCCGACCTGAACCTTGGCGGCCGAGATAGCCTTGGCGCGCTCGGCGTCCGGCTCGGCGAGTTTGATGGTGGCCATGTAGGTCATGGAGACCGACTGCTCGAGGCCCATGAACATGTCCACCATGCGGTGCTGAATAACTTGGAAGGAGGCGATGGGAACCCCGAACTGCTTGCGCTGCTTGGTGTACTCAAGGGTGCCTTCATGCAGCTTGCGCTGAACGCCCACGGCCTCGGCGCACAGGGCGGCGATCGCTTCGTCGGTGACCTTCTCCACAAGGCCATACCCGTCCTCGGCGATGAGGGCGTCGGCGCCGACGGATACGCCTTCGAGGTAGACTTCAGACGCGCTCTGACCGTCGACGGTGGGATAGTCGCGGGTGGTGACGCCCTTGGCGCCCTTCTCGATCACGAAGACGCCAACGCCGCCGTGATCGCGCTGAGATCCGCCTGTCCGGGCGGTGACGATGAGGTGGCTGGCGTAGGGAGCGGCGATGACCACCGCCTTGTGGCCGTCCAGAACCCAACCTGAGCCGTCCTTGCGGGCCGTGGTCTTGATGTCCGCAAGATTGTACCGGCCTTGGGGTTCGGCGTAGGCGAACGCGATCACCGCCTCGCCGGCGATGATCTTGCCAATGGTCTCCTCGGCGCCGGCATAGGCCCCATGCTTGAGGAAGCCTCCGCCGATGACGACCGTGGAGAGATAGGGCTCGATCACGAGGGCTTTGCCGAACTCCTCCATGACGATCATGTTCTCCACCGGCCCGCCGCCGAGGCCGCCGTGCTCCTCGGAGAAGGGCGCCCCGAGGATTCCAAGCTCCTCGGCGAACGCCTTCCAAACCTGTGGACGCCAGCCGGCGCCCGACTTCACCACACCCTTGCGGGTCTCGAAGTCGTAGTGGTCCTGAAGGTAGCTGGCGACGGTGTCGCGCAGCATGGATTGTTCTTCGGTGAAGCTGAAGTCCACGGCGGCGTTTCCCTTTTAGCGCGGCGTTGTGTCGACCGGTCTATAGTCTCGCCTCCTAGAGGCCCAAAACCATTTTGGCGATGATGTTGCGCTGGATCTCGTTGGACCCTCCGAAGATCGACGTCTTTCGCGTGTTGAAGTAGGTCGGCGCAGCGCGGTTGGCGAAATCGGGCCCGATGGGAAGGGCGTTGGCGCCTTCGATGGGGAACCCGCGGAAGTAGGGCGCGCCGTAGTGTCCCGCCGCCTCAAGGACGAGCTCGGTGAGGCGTTGACCCACTTCAGTCCCCTTGATTTTCAGCAGGCTGGATTCGACCCCCGGCCCCTTGCCCGCGCTCTCGCCCGCCAGGGTGCGGAGTTCGGTATACTCAAGGGCCGCGAGATCGATCTCAAGCTCGGCCACCTTACGCTTGAAGAGGGGGTCTTGAATGAGCGGCCCGCCGGCGTCTGACGTCTCCGTGGACGCGATGGCGCGCAGGCGCTCGATTCCGCGCTTGGAGCGGGCGACGCCGGCGATGCCGGAGCGCTCGTGAGCGAGGAGAAACTTGGCGCATGTCCAGCCCTTGTTCTCTTCGCCGACGCGGTTCTCCACGGGAACCTTCACGTTCTCAAGAAAGACTTCGTTGACCTCATGACCGCCGTCGATGGTGATGAGGGGGCGTACGGTGATGCCGGGGGTCTTCATATCGATGAGGAGGAAGCTGATGCCCTCCTGTTTCTTGGCCGTGGGATCGGTGCGGACCAGGAAAAAGCCCCAGTCGGCGTGCTGGGCAAGGGTGGTCCAGGTCTTCTGGCCGTTGACGAGGTAATATTCCTTTCCGTCGTCGCCCTTGATGCGCTCAGCGCGGGTGGTGAGGCCGGCCAGGTCGGATCCGGCGCCGGGCTCGGAGTAACCCTGGCACCACCAGACGTCGCCATTATAGGTCGCCGGGAGGAAGGTCTTCTTCTGCTCCTCGGTGCCGAAGGCGATGATCACGGGCGCGACCATGTTGATGCCGAAGGGGAGGACGGGAATGGTGTCGGCCCGGGCCTGCTCCTCGGACCAGATATACTTCTGTGTGGGGGTCCAGCCCGTGCCGCCCCAGGCCTTGGGCCAGGAGACCGCCACCCATCCCTTTTTCGCGAGGATCCGATGCCAGCTGAGGTAGTCTTCCTTGGCGAGCTCTTCGCCCTCATCCTGTTTGCCGCGGAGGCTTTCGGGATAGTGGGTCGCGAGGAAGGTGCGAACCTCTTCGCGGAAGGCCACGTCTTCGGGCGAGAAATCCAGGTTCATAGGGCGATCTCCGGACAGAGCGCGCGCCGCGGGACAGCGGCGGTTAAAGGCGAAAAGATGATAGGGGCGCGCCTCGGCATTGCAAGATTGACGTTCGCGTAAACGGAAGGACATTTCGTTATTTCTCGCTCCTGAGACCCGGGCGCGCGCTGGCGGGCGGGCTCAGAAATTGCTATTCCTTCCAGGGCATGATGAGCCGCGCCCCCTCCATCGCCACGCCTTGCGTCAAGGTCTGCGTCGTGGACGGCGAGAGCGGGCTCTGCCTCGGGTGCTTCCGGACCCTGAAGGAAATCGCGACCTGGGGCGCCCTCGAGGCGGAAACCCGCGCCGCCGTTATGGCGGACCTCGATGGCCGCCGATCGCGCATCGCGCCCGAAAAGCTCGGCCTCGTCCGCTAGTTCCCGCTTCAACCCCGGCGCGGCGCGGCGCGATTCATCAGATGAAAACCGCCCCAGGCTTACAAGGGGCGACGGACCGAGAAGCGGTCTTCTGGGGCGAACGTCCATGCTGCTCAAGGAAAGCGCCGTCCTGGTCATGGCGACAGTCTGCGCCGTCGCCGCCGGCGGAGGCGTGATGGCCCTCGGCGCACGCTCCCTGGCGCACGCCGACGCCCAGATCCCGACGGCTGGCGAGGGCCGGGTGGCGAAGGCGGCCGACGGCCATTTCTGGGCGCGGGCGGATGTGGACGGCGCCGACGTGCGATTCCTCGTGGACACCGGCGCGAGCGTGGTCATGCTGACCCCCGCCGACGCGGAGCGTCTGGGGGTGGATCCAAAAGAGCTGCGCTACACGCGCCCCGTGGCCACCGCCGCCGGCGACCAGCGCGGCGCGGCGGTCATGCTTGACCATGTGGCCATCGCCGGCGCCCGCGTGGACCATGTGGAGGCTATGGTGATCCCAAAAGGCCTGCCCGCGTCCCTCCTCGGCATGAGCTATCTTGGCCGTCTCTCCAGTTTCAAGGCGACCCCTCAGAGCCTGGTCCTCGACCGCTAGGGCCACAGCCCTGCCTTGCGCCCTTGATCTTGAGAGGCGCCTGCGCGCCGGCCCCTCGGTCGCCGCCTCCACCGCGCCTCAGGGTCTTCTCGGCAATAGGTATTTTCCGTCGCTGCCCCCGAGGTGAAATCTATCGGACATTCGGCTCAGGCGCGGAGGCTAATGCCTCGGCGCGTCTGTGAATAGTGAGCGCGGCTGCGGCTCAATGTTCGTCACATGAGAGCCTGAGGACACGAAATGATTGGCAAGGCGCACGGCCCTCTTCGCGGGCCATCCTCCCACAGGCGTCTTTTTGCGGCGCTGTGCGCTGGCGCATCCCTCGCCGCGTCCGGGGCTTTAGCCGACCAACCCCACGCCGAGGCGGCCGTCAGCCGCGCCGACGGACGCATCGAAATGGCCGCCCGCCAGGCCGGCGTCGCGCCCGGGCAGAGTGATGAAACCTTCGCCCTGGCCCGCCAGAAGCTCGAAGCGGCGAAGGGCGCCCTGGCCTCGGGCCGCGAGGATCGGGCGGAGATGCTCGCCGATGAGGCGTCCCTGCTGGCGGACCTCACCGTGGAGAAGGCCAAACTGGCGGCCCTGATGACGAGCCGCGACCTCGTGGCGACCGCCGCCGGCCTTTCCCCGCAAGCCCAGTAAGAGACCCACCCCATGACCATCGCGCGATCAACCCTTCTCATGCCTGCGGCGGCGGCTCTTGCAGTCCTATCCGGCTGCTCCACCGTCTCCCCCAACCCGACCATCGTCGACGCCCAGGCGCGACTTTCCGCGGCCTATAGCGACAAGATGACCGCCGAGCGCGGCCAGGGGGATCTGGCCAACGCCCGAACGGCCCTGGGCGCGGCGCAGAGCGACTGGGCGAAGGGAGAGAAGGAGACCACTGATCATGAGGTGGCCATGGCCGCCACCTATATGGACCTCGCCGAGACCCGGGGCCGCCAAGCCCAGGTCGAGCAGGACACGGTGCGTTTGAAGAATCTCGCTCAGATCGCGGAGAAAAATCAAACCATCGCCGGACAGGACCAGCAACTCGCCGCCAAGGACCGTGAGCTCGCCTCCAAGAGCCAACAGATCGCGTCCAAGGACGAGGAGCTCACCGACGCCCGCTCGCAATTGCGGGTCTACAACATGAAGATCTCCGCCATCGGGGCGACCATGGTGCTCGACGACGTGAGCTTCGAGACGGGGAAATCCGACCTTCTCCCCGGCGGCGTCAACCGCATGCAGGCCCTGATCAACTACCTGCGGCTCAGTCCCGACACCCAGGTGCGGATTGAAGGGTTCACCGACAACGTCGGCTCAGCCGCGTACAATCAGGCGCTCTCCCTCGCCCGGGCCGAAGCCGTCAAGGCGACCCTGACCGGGGCGAGTATCGACCCGAGCCGTATCGCGACCGTCGGCTCGGGCTTCGCCAACCCGGTGTCCACCAACGACACCGAAGCGGGCCGCCAGTCCAACCGCCGTGTGGAGATAACCCTTCTCAAGCAGCCCGGGGCCTGACGACCGCGCCGTGTTGGCAGGGCGGCGAGGTTCGCTGAGGCGAGCGGTTAAGGATCAGCGCCCCACGAACCGCCCGGGGCGGCGCTCCGAGACGGCCTTCACCCCTTCTTTGAAGTCCTCCGTGCGCATGAGGCGAGCCTGCTGAGCAAACTCTCGCGCCGTGGCCGCAACGAAGGCGTCCGCAAGGCCCTCGCGCGCCAGGGCTCGGGTGGCGCGCACCGCCAAGGGCGCGGCGGCGGCGATTTCCTGGGCTAGGCCGAGGGCGGCGGCGGTGAGATCCTCAAGGGGCGCAAGGACGTCCGCAAGGCCCCACGCCAGGGCCTCCTCGCCCCGGATGCGTCTGGCGGTGAGGAACATAAGGTCCGCCTTCTGGCGTCCGATGAGGCGCGGCAGGGTGTGACTGAGCCCGAACCCGGGATGAAAGCCCAGGGCCACGAAGTTGGCGCAAAACCGCGCCTCAGGCGCCGCCACGCGAAAGTCGCAGGCGAGCGCAAGACCAAGGCCTGCGCCGACGGCGGCGCCCTGAACGGCGGCGACAATGGGCTTTGCGGTTCGAAAAAGCCGCGCCGCTTCCTGATAAAAGGGGCTTATCCCGGCGCCCTCGCCGCTGGCGAGCCCCCGCGGCTGCGCCAGGTCCGCCCCGCCGCAGAACGCCCGCCCTTCAGAGGCCAGGACCACGGCGCGGCAGTGCTCGTCCCCATCCAGCGCTTCGAGGGCGTCGGCGAGGGCTTTAATGAGGGCCGTATCGACGTGGTTGTTGGGAGGGCGCGCGATGGTGAGCTGCGCCACGGCGCCCGACCAGGTCAGGCGAAGGTCCTCCACGCTGCCCTGGGTCATCGGCCTGTCCCCAGAAGGTTGCGGGCCACGACCCAGCGATGAACCTCGGATGGTCCGTCATAGATGCGCATGTTGCGGGCCTGGGCGTGGAGAAGGTGGAGAGGAAGCTCCTTGGTCATGCCCATGGCGCCATGGAGCTGCATGGCCCGGTCTGTGGTCTCCCAGGCGAGCTCGGTGGCGAAAACCTTGATCATAGAGATCTCATTGCGCACGTCTCGGCCCCTATCGAGCTTCCAGGCGCAGTCATAGGTCATCAGCCGACAGGCATGGATCTTGGTGGCGGCGTCCGCCACCCACCACTGAACGGTCTGACGCTCCGAAAGGGGCGCCCCGAAGGTTTTCCTCTGGGGCGCGAAGTCGATCATCATGTCCAGGGCCCGCTGCGCGATCCCGATGCACCAGGACGCCATCTCCATGCGCCGGGTCCCAAGGCGAAGCTGCATGGGCGCGAACCCGCCCCCCTCGGTCCCCAGAAGCTTCCAACCCTCCACGCGGCAGTCCTCAAGGACGACCTCATAGGTGAAGGCGCCGCCGATCATGGGGATGCGCCTTAGGACGTTGAACCCAGGCGTCCCCTTGTCCACCAGGAAGGCGGAAACCCCGCGGCGACCGCCCTTCTCCTTATCGGTGACGGCCATGACGATCGTGAAGTCCGCCTCCGCGGCCCGGCTGGTCCAGATCTTGCGCCCGTTGAGGATCCAGTCCTCCCCGTCCCGTTCCGCCCGGGTGATCATCCCGGAGGGATCCGCCCCCGCGCCGGGCTCGGAGATGCCAATGGCGGAGATGGTCTCTCCACGGGCGTAGGGGGCTAGATACTGGGCCCTCTGACGCGCATTCACCGTGGCCATGAGCATGCGCAGGTTCGGCGAGTCCGGCGGCAGGGTGTAGGGGGTGACGGTCTTGCCCATCTCCTCGTTCACCCCCACGAGGGCCACGGCGGGAAGATCATGGCCCCCCATCTCCTCAGGGGCGTCCAGGCCCCACAGGCCGAGCTCTCGAGACCGGGCGTCGATGGCCTCCCGCTCCTCCTTTTTCAGATAGACGCCGCCGCCCGACGCCTCGCGGTCCAGGACCGAGGCCTCCAGCGGCATAAGTTCCGCCTTGACGAACTTGGCCACCAGGTCCTTGAGCATCCGGTGCTCTTCGCTGAGTTCGAAGTCCATGACTGACATCCTTACGGGCGGTAGCGACGAGCGGTTAGGTAAGCTAACTATCGGCGAAGGGGCGCAAACCTGTCAAACCACAGGGGCGGTCTCCATAAGGCGCAGGGAGGCGGAGTGACGGGCGTGGCGCAAACTAAGACTTTAGAGACCACAGCGACGGGTCCCCTCAAAGGGGTCAAGATCCTCGACCTGACGAGCGTGGTGTTCGGCGCCTACGCCACCCAGATGCTCGGCGATCTCGGCGCCGAAGTGGTCAAGGTGGAAAGCCCCGCCTCCGGACGGGGCGAGGGCGGCGACATCATGCGCTGGGCGGGCGCGACCCCTGAGGGCGCGCCAACGGATCTTGGCCCCATTTACATGACCATCAACCGCAACAAGCGCTCGACCCTCATCGACCTCGCCACGCCCCACGGCCATAAGGCCTTGCGCAAGATGATCCTCTGGGCCGACGTCTTCGCCGCGAGCGTGCGCTATGAGGGCCTCAAGCGTCTCGGCCTTTCCTATGAAGACGTGGCGAGGCTCAAACCGGAGATCATCTACGCCCACGGTTCGGGCTACGGGGCTGAGGGTCCCTATGGGGGTGAGCCGGCTTACGACGATCTGATCCAGTCGGCCTCGGGCCTTGCGGATCTCCTTCCCCGGGTCGACCAAGACCCTACGCCGCGTCTCCTGCCCACCCTCGTGGCCGACAAGGTTGCGGGCCTCTTCATGACCCAGGCCATCCTCGCCGCCCTCCTGCACAAGGAGCGCACGGGGGAGGGACAGTTCGTCGAAATCCCCATGTTCGAAACCCTGACGAGCTTCAACCTGGCCGAACATCTCTTCGGGCACGTGTTCGATCCACCCACAGGCCCCTACGCCTACACCCGCGTGGCGACGGCCAACCGCAAACCCTTCCAGACCCTGGACGGCTACATCGGCCTTCTGCCCTACAACGATCTGCAATGGCGCCAGTTCTTCGCGGTGGCGGGATGGACCGACACCATCGGCGCCGATCCCCGCTTCGCCACGCAGAAGGCGCGGTCGGCCAATGCGGCGGCCCTATACGGCCTCCTAGAGACCGTCACGCGCACCCGCACCACGAAGGCCTGGCTCGACGCCCTCAAGCCCCTCAACATCCCCGTGACGCGCACCAACCGCCTCGAGGACCTCATGGACGATCCGCATCTGAAGGCGGTGGGCCTGTTTGAGCGCTACGAACACCCCCATGCGGGCCCCTACGTCGCCATGCGTCCGCCCCTCCGCTTCTCCAAGACCCCAGCCAATATCCGCCGCCACCCGCCGAGGCTGGGCGAACACACGGCCGAGATCGAGGCTGAGATGGGCGTGTCCGCCAACGCGGCTGACGCCGGCGATGCTTGAGCGCAGATCCCCCTGGACGCAAGGCCGTCCTTGCCGCCTCGACTAGTGGTAGGCGCTAGGCAGGCCGTCGTCCGGCTTGGCGTAGCGGTCGCGAAGCTCAAGGCCTCGCGTGCGCTGCGGTTGAGCCACGCCGGCGATGAAGACCGCCTCAGGGTAGGTCGCGGTCTCAAGGGGGTCTCCGCTCCAGATCACGAGATCCGCCTCCTTGCCCGCCTCCAAGGAGCCCAGATGATCGGAAAAGCCCCAGATCTTGGCAGGATTGAGGGTCAGGGCGGCCAGGGCGTCGCCATAGGCGAGGCCGTTGGCCACAGCGGTTCCGGCGTTGAAGCGGGCCTGGCGGAGGTTGTCGAAGTCGCGACTGCCCTCAATGGCCACAAGGACCCCTGCGGCCTTCAGGCGGGCTGCGTTGTCGAGGCGCGAGCCGAGGCTGTCGAACTCCACGGGCAGATCCGCCTCCGTGTCGATGAGGACCGGCGTCCCTGAAGCCGCCAGCTCAGGCGCCACGATCCAGCCCTCTTCCGCCCCTTCGATAATGAGGCGCACCCCTTCGGCTTTGGCGATCTTCAGAACCTGACGGATGTCGGCGGCCCGGTGCACGCGGACGAGGAGGGGCGTCTTGCCCTCGATCACCGGCGCCAGGGCTTCAAGGTCGCCCTTGGAGAGGTCGAAGGTCCGGCTTTGTCCCCGCTCATAGGCGGCCCGGCGCCCGAGGTAGGCCCGGGCGTCGTCCAGGGCTTCGCGCAGGAGAATGAGGGAGGACGCGTGCGCCCCGGTGGTGCGCGCGGCGTCGGCGCCAAGATCGGCCACCATCCCCGCATGGGTTTTGAACACCGGATCCGGATCATCGGCGGAAAGGCGAACCGCCGCGGCCTGCCCGGCGAAGAGGGACGCCGACGGGCTGAGGCCGTCGCCGGCGCCGGCGGTGTCGGCCTCGGCCGCCTCCTCGGCGTCTCCCCCATAGCCGCGGCCAGCCACCGGCGTGACCACCGCCCGGGTGATCCCGCCCTGTCGGGCGAGGGGGATGAGGGTCGAGGCGGGGTTGACCCCGTAGGCGACGTCGAAATCAGCGCCAAGACGACCGCCTGCGCTGTCGTCCCGGGTCTCGCGCACCCCGTCGATTTCCGCGACGGTGAGATTGGTGGACGCGGCGACGAAACCGGGCGTCACCACGCGGCCTGCGGCGTCGATCACCTGGGCGCCCGAGGGCGCGGCGCCGTGGGCGGTGACGGAGACGATCTTGCCGCCCCGGACGACGACGGTGGCGTCCTCAACCCGCCCCTGGGGCCCAAGGGTCTCGGCGCGGGCGTGGACGATGGCGAGGACGCCGCCTGACGCCGGTTCAGCGGCGTTGCCGGCCGGGGCCAAGGCCAGTAATCCGGCGGCGGCGCAGAGGGCTAGGCGGCTCATTGGAAGGCTCCTTCGCCGGGCTGGCCGAGCTCAAAGTCCGACTTAGGCTGACGGCGCGGATCAAACCGGTCGAAGGCCGTCGCCCCATCGATGTAGACCGTGTCGGCCTTAGCGTAGACGGAGAACGGATCGGCGCTCCAGATCACCACGTCCGCCATCTTCCCAGGCTCAAGGGTGCCGGTCTGGTCGAGAACGCCGATGGCCTTGGCGGGGTTGGCGGTGATCCAGGCGATGGCTTCGGCGCGGGTGATGTGAAGACCGATCCGGTTGCCCGCCGCCATGGCGATGCCCGCCTCCTGGTTGAGATGCTGGGTGATGATGGGATCGTCGGAGTGGATCACCACGCACACGCCGCCCCTGTGGGCCAGGGCCGCGTTGGCCTCAATGCCGTCGAGGGACTCCATCTTAAAGTTGGCCCAGTCCGCCCAGGTGGCGATGCAGATCCCCTCCTTGGCCAGGAGGGGCGCGATTTTGTAGGCCTCCGAGGCGTGGTGGAACATGGCGATGTGGAAGCCGAACTCGTGGCTGATGGCGATCATGGTCGCCATCTCGTCGGCGCGGTAGCAGTGGTTCTGGATCCGGATGTCGCCGTTCAGGACGCCCATGAGGGTGTCCAGGGTGAGATCACGCTTGGGCGGTTCCGCCTTTTCGCCGCGCGCCGCCTTGGCGTGATACTCGTCCCAGCGGCGCTTATAGTCCGCCGCGTCGATCCAAGCCTTGCGATAGCCGGCCACATTGCCCATGGCCGTGGACGGCGCCCGGCCCTTGGAGCCGTAAACCCGCTTCGGGTTCTCCCCGCACGCCATCTTCAACCCGTAGGGCGCCCCAGGAAACTTCATGGCCGAGACGGTGATCGCGGGAATGTTTTTAACGATGGCCGCCCGGCCGCCGAAGAGATTGCCTGACCCCGGCAGAACCTCAAGGGTCGTCACCCCGCCGGCGCGGGCCCGATCGAAACCCGGATCTTCCGGCCAGATGGAGTGTTCAGCCCAGACATTGGCGGTATTGGGGTCGGTGAGCTCATTGCCGTCCGAGTGGGCCTGAACCTCAGGCGAGGGATAGACGCCAAGGTGGGAGTGGGCGTCGATGACGCCGGGGGTCACCCAGCGGCCCTTGGCGTCCACGACCTCAGCGCCCGCAGGAACGGCGACCGCGGCGCCCACGGCCAGGATCTTGCCCCCAGACATGACCACGGTTCCCGCCTCGATCTCCCGGCCGGTTCCGGTCAGGATGTGAGCGTTGACGATGGCCGTGGGACGGCTCGGCATGGGGGTGTAGGTGGAGGGGAAGGGGTCCGCGTCCGCCGCCGGATCAAGCCCCTTGGGGAGAGGCTTTAGGGGTTTGACGTCAGCCGACGGGGTCGGCGCCTGGCCCCCGGGTGAGAGCGGCTTGTCTGCGCCGGCGGTTTCGCACGCCGCGAGCGCCAAAACGGCGCTCAAAAGGGCGCCCGCCCTCAGTATCGACGCCGTCATCGCCCCTCCCCCACCGAAGTCTTCGCCCAAAGGATGGCGCTCGGCCCGCCGACAGGTCTCCTGAGCTAGCTCGGTTCCCGACGCCTTTCCAGCCCCCCGTTCGGGGAGGACGCGCGCGTAAACCGGCGCACCGCCGTCTCAAAGAGGAGGGCCGCGGCGGGCAGGAGCCAGATGATCCGGGCCTGGTAGCGGGGAAAGGGTCCTGAGAGGGCCCCGCAGACCCCGGCGTTGACGATCACCGCCGCTGAGAGGAGGACCGCCGCGAGGGCCGCGCGCAGGAGCGGATCGTCAAAGTCGCGCGCGCGCCAGAGGGCGAGGACGCCGGCCGCCCTGAGGCGCAAGAGGAGAACACCAAGGGCCGCAAAGGCCACGACGCCATCGATGATGGCCAGGCCCTCTGGATCAAACCAGACGGCGCAGTCGCCCCGGGTGCGCCCGCACCGCGCGCCGACGCTATGGATAAGCAGGGGAAGGTTGGTGGTGCGCCAATAGGGGTCATGAAGGTAGAAGCCGGGATTGAGGAGGGGCTCGTCCAGACGCACGTTGACGATCTGTTGGCGCCAGTTGTCCAGGGACGCAAGGCCCTGGCCCAGGGGATCAGAAAGGGTGGAGGCCAGGGCGAAGCGGGCGTCCTCATGTTCGATTTGCACGCGGACGGCGAACTCTGAGAGGTTGAAGATCCCCCGGGAGGGATCGTCGGACCACAGGATGTCCTCGCTGTCGTCGAGGGGCAGCCATTTGAACGCGCACACAACCCAGGGGGATTTGGTGCGGCAGGCGCGGGCGAGATAGACCCGCCCTGGCCCGTCGGCGAGGACCCGGGCGGTGAGAAACGGCGGATGGCCAAGCTCGTCCCCGGAACGAAGTTTGATCATCTCCGCGTAAAATCCCGCAGCCGCCACAGCCAGCACCCCCGCAAGGGCCACCGTCGCGCCCCGGCGAAGGATCTGCCCGCCCGGCGCCCGGAGCCACCCCAGGCCCAAGAGGCTGGCTAGGGTGAGCACCCCGCAGGTGATAAGGTTGGAGGTGTGAAAATTCATGGCGGCGGCGAGGACGGCGAACAGGGCGGCCTGACCCCAGACGTCGAAACGGTCCGGATAGACCATCAACAACACCGTCGCCACCGCCGCGAAGCCGGCG
>Ga0116231_10003458_pt1 | contig 32801 bp, 22 predicted proteins | sample S1TSphgellanicum_2_FD_89695 | JGI IMG/M metagenome (GOLD analysis project Ga0116231, IMG submission 89695) | Host-associated microbial communities from peat moss isolated from Minnesota, USA - S1T2_Fd - Sphagnum magellanicum MG | ecosystem: Host-associated > Plants > Peat moss > Unclassified... | reverse complement strand
TTTCAGTAGGCCACTGCAGGACTTCCCCGCACATCAAATCTCTTAACAACACTGCAGATTGATCTTCTTCTGTTCTCTCTTCTTCTTTCTCATTATTATTGCAACAATTCTTCTGGATCTGATGAATGTGAGTCTGCTGCTCTTCAACAACAACTTCCGCACACATCAAATCCCTCGTCACCATGAGCATTGCAGAAGAAGAAGAATCTGCAGCATTCTTCTTCATCGCCAAGTGCATCCTCTTATTATCCGCCGCATCCTTCTCAATCCGAGTAGTCGTCTCCTTCTCTTTCAAGAGTGACATAATTGCTGTAGCAGTCTGTATTCCACTCTTTCTCCGCCTTCATCACATGCGATTTCCTCGCAGGCGCCTTTTGTCCTTTCCGTCGAATAATCGGATCTCTAACACACATCCTGCGCAATATTATATCTATCTGTCTCTCTCTCTCTCTTTCTTCCAGTAGTTATTATTACGTTTCCATTAAGGTTTTTGCCTCTTGTTTCTAGCCCCCTGCTAACTTGATCAAACATTCTACTTCGTGATCTCTTACATTTTTGGCAGATACTGATCAGCCAGCCTTAGATCTCTTCAAGATCAGTTCCTCAACAAAAAAAGCAAGCAATGGTTCCGCTTCAATCCAAAGCCAAATAGTTAAAATCCACAAGAAGCAGGTTGGCATCATCATTAGAGGTGATAACAAAATGGATCTAGATCTCTTCTCTCTAACACACCATCATTCAATTGCATGTGGCACTAAATCTGTTCTCTCTCTCACACCAACATGCAATTGCATTTGGTAGATCTCTTTTGTCTCCCACACCAACACATGTGGTTGTAATCTCTTTTCTCTCATATTCAATCACATGTGTGGCACTAGATTCTCCCTCTCACAAACACCAACATGCAATTGCGTGTGACAGTAGATATCTTCCTTCCCTCTCACCAACATTCAATCACATGTATGTGAGCACTAATTCTTTTCTCCCTCACACCACCAACATTCAAAACTTTTGATATTTGTGTCCTCCAACATGATTAGATTTGAGTGAGGGAAATTGTGGTTTAAGAATATTTTCAGACATTAGCGAGTGCTTGATGACACTAAAGATTTGTGCAGTTTAGAGATAGTCTATTGGGATGATCTAAGCACTAACAAATGATAAAGAAAGAGCTCATCACTAGCAAGCAATTGGGATTAATTCTTTGTTTATGACCAAACACCATTATGTGATGGGGTAACTACAAGATTCATGTGCATTTCCACCTTGAAGACAAGGTAATATGAAGAAGGTCGAACAAAGGATTTTTTTATGGTCTGCATGGTGCACAATTCGTCAAATTTTGAATAGTTATTGGACATACCTCAAAGTTCTCCCACATATACAAGTTGATAAATCACATGTTGAGATTGTCATGTGTTGTTCTCTATATCCAATGTATTGATTGTTGATGTGGGCAAAAAATAGGTGAGATAAATGTGCGATTGTGCAATGTCTTGCTTTATATTAATATCATATCAAACAATAGGTTAATATTTTTTTTGGAATGAGTTCTAAGCTTTTGTGTGAATCCCTTAAGTACAAAATACATTGTGTATGAAAATAATGGAACCATCCAAATTGTATTGAGATAGTATCCATGGAGGTTTCATCATCATGACTTAGAGTTCCAAGCTCCTATTTGTGCTCCCCACAAGAAATAGCATTATCATGACTTTCTATGAAAAAAATTTCAATTAATTTTCAAGAAAGTTTGAAAGCTACACAATGATGATTGTTTCATTTGAACAATCAAGTTTGCTAACTTTGGTAAAAGAATTGTGGTGTAGCTCTTTCATGTGGGCAAACATAATGCAATCAAAACATCTTGCTTCATGTTTTGTACAAGATATTATCATCCAATATACTTCACTTTTGATTTGAGCTTCAAATTGCACTAAATTGTGTATATTTATTTTTAATTATTCATTTTATCAACATGACCACATGATTTAATCAAAAGTCTTTTGTAGCAATTTTCATTATTAATCATAACATTTTCAAAAAAAAGATTGATGACAAGCTTGGTAGAACAAAACATATTTTAAATGGGATCCTAAAAAATTGTGCAATTGTCAATAGATTATTTTTGTGTAAAAGTTCAAATTGTAGTATAATTCAATGGAGAATAATAATTCCCTTTTAGCAAAACAAGAAATAACTATTAAAAGCACCAAAAAATAAATTATCCCCCTACAATTTGAAGCACTACACATTGATTTTTCAAAAATAAACATGAAGAGTTTCACAAGTTTTAAGAAATTGTTGAAGGAGGAAAAATAGATAATGTTCCTATGATCCTACATTAAAAACCTATGCCAAAAGCAATGAAAACAAATTCATCATATTCAATGGGTTGGGACAAATTTACATAATCTATACATTAATTCATCCAAGAAGAAAAACTAATGATCTTCTTGATGCTCATGTAGAAAAGGATGGAACCACAAATTAATGATAAAAGGTTATGTTATTTTATTTTATTTTACAACCAATTAAAAATGATCACATGGCACAAAAACAAGGTTGGGATTTTAAAAATAAATTTAGAACATAAGTTGTTCTTAAAAAAAAACTATAACCCAACTTGGGCTTTGTGCATTGTGCACTATTAAGGATAATCAACTAATGGAAAAAATAAATCTGATTTTTTGAAAATAAAGTTCCATTTGAATGAAATATTAAGTGGCATTGTACACAATTTGAATACATTGAATGGAATTCAAATTCAATTGAAAAGAAATGAGATGCAAATTGGTGCATAAGATATTGAAAATACTTTTGTGATTATGATGTTTTTTAAATTATCAAAAAACATAAATCCACAATGACATATTTTCATTCCTCTTTATTTGGGAATGGATCAAACAAAATTTCAATTTGAAAATGTCAACCAAAAACTTTAAAAATGACTTATGGAATCTAAAGTTGCTCCAACTAAATTAGGTTTAATGAATTGTTGTCACAAAAATTTTAGATTTGATTCCAATACCAAAGCAAATAACTACAAGGTTCAATTCTAATGTTAACTCTAACAAGATTAAGAATTTATGATCAATTAACTTGATAAAGACCATTAATTTGCTAAAGAACACAATCAACATTAGTTTGAACTTGTGATCAATGTTTGAAACAATTTGATTATTTAAAAACCAAACTAAAAATTAATTAGAGAATCAATATTTCGAAATCAATCAACAAGGTGTAAGCAAGATAAAGTGGATAAGTTTATTGTCTTGTTTGTCTACTTGAAAAATAACCATAAAATAATAACAAAACCTATCATAATGAACATCACTAACAATTGAACATTGCAAACAAGATTGCGACCTTAATAAGAACAAGACAATCACAATTACAACCCAAAAGGCAAAGGAATAAACATAAACATATTGAGATCACAATCTCACTTATAACAAAAGGGAAGATTGTGAAAGATGAATAAAACAAGAAATTTGTAAGAATACAAACACCACTATTAGGACCATAGTAGGAAGGTTGATTTATGTCCAAACTTTAAGTTTTATAGAACCTTAGTGCCCCCATGACCATATATTAGCTTATTGTTTCTTTTTTGGACAAAACTAAAACAATTGAAACACATATAAACATTAAACATAGTAAAACTACTAGTTTTTGCCAACTAGTGTGACCCCACACCCATGAACAACTGTATTCTTGTTTTCAGGCCATCTAGTTGGATGACTCATACCTCTAAACCTTTAACTATGGGGAGGTTAGCTATAAAACAAAAACCCAATGAAAAAAAATTACATTGTCCACACACCATCCATCCATGGTGGTGCATCCCTAGGTGTTTTCTTTTTGACCATTTTCACTTTCATTCACTTTCATTAGTAATATGGCCATTTTTGCTTTCCTCCACTTTGGTGATGGGGTAGTGAATATCCATGTGTCAAATTTGGAATGTTCATTTATAAGTTCTAAAATGTATGATAGTACCAAAAGTTTTTAAGCAAATTTTGTTCAACTAAAAAATCATTAATTTTTTTAAGGTCATATTTACCTCATTTTCTAACAAAAATAAATTTTGAAAAGGTTATTAGTGCACCTAAGTAGCTTTCAATTTCATCTTTGGACTCCTATTGACGCATTCCCAACTCCTCAAAGGATTCAAATGTGAGACCAAGTAGAAAACAGTGAAAGAGGGAGGAGTCGGGGCACACTCCCTAACTCACAACATTTTGAAGGGTAAAAGGGTGTGTTGGAGTTCCGAGATGGGACTAGGAAGAGTTAACAAGCTTCACTCACTCACACAGGCTTGCACGCAACCCACATAAAGTGATTAGTGCATAGTTGGAGCACCTTTGGTGCTAAGACAAGCCACGGGCAACACGAACACATTAAACTCACCGCAGTTCGGACTTGGGGGAAGCCACCACCTTCCCCCTTATAGTATACTCTGTGGCTGGCCATAGAGCCTACATCCAAATGATTTTTCTCTCCCAAGATTCCCGAATGGGAGTCCCAAAATTGCGCCAGTTAGGACTCCCGTGATCTTAGAGCCCTATAACTTTGCGAGCAGACGTCGGATCGAGATGCGGTCTAAAGCAAAGTTGTAACTCTTGTTGAGAGATTTTTAACAGTATGTCACACGCCTTCTGCAGCCAAGTAAATCAGGTCGATTCCCAACTTTTTCTGGTCATGAATCAAATTAATAGTTTGACTCCCGGCCTTTCTTTTGGCCATAACTTATGTTTTAGATGTCCAAATGAGTAATGTGAGCCCATTTGAGACATCTATGTTTTAAGAGCTTTTCAATGATATAAAAAAGGCCACAAACCATTGAGGTTTGACCCCTGAAATCGCTCTCTGAATTTTCAGGAGTTCATTAGGACCCCATCTCCCAAAGTGGGAGTTGCCTTGGGAGTGTGAAGGTTCACTCCCTCATACTCTTTCACACTTTCTTACACTCCTAGGAATATGTGATGTGACTCCCGAGCTTCTTCTTGGCCCACACCCTTGCGACCTCTTTACCTTGACACCCGGGCTTCCTCTTGGCCCGTAACTTTGTAACCCCTCTGCTTTGGTTGCAAGCCCAAAGCTAGGATTACGACACCTATTCATAAGGATCAAACCTAAATTTGTAAGAAACTTTTTAATGTTTAAATGCTTAGTCATGAACATGTTTGCCCTATAAATATATGAAATTGCACAAAAATATCCACAACAACAATTTAAAAATAATCCAACAATGAATGAAATCATTGAAATCTTTGCAATAATCATTTAAAATTATGTTAACCCAATTTTGTTAATTCTAATTTTTTGAAAAAAATTCAAAAAGAATTGAAATTGATTTATATTTTATTTAAAAAGTTCCTTAAAAACATATAAAACTAGAAAAAGAAAAAGTAACAACACAAGAATTTTATTTATTTATTTATTTATTTATTTTGCCTTGTTGGTTGGTGAGAAAAGATAAAGCTACTATCACCAAAAGAAAAGGAAGAATAGTCTATTATCTATAGATGCAAAATCTAAACAACAACACATGAAAACATATTGAAAATTCAAAAATGACCATGATGTTATCAAAGTTGCAAAAACCACTAAAACATTCTCCAAATAGCTAATTACCCTAAATAATGTACCAAATCTATTATGTTGATTGTAAGGAATTAACACATTTCAATTTCTCTTTCAAGAACCCATTGGTCATCTTTTTTACAATTCACAAATCATAGAACATACCCCATCACGAAATGAATTGTTGCAACAGTTAATAAGGTATTCCCTCCCATAACAAAAATTTGACATAATCTAATACAAATAATCAACAAAATTTGTTTTATCACACTCAAATTCATTTACAAAATCCACATTTCCCCTTCAAAGCTTCTAAAAATGTAGGTGATGCAACCTTGCAAATTTTTTTTGATAAACACATCATAGATTAGGAAAATTTATAAAGGATAAGAAAAAAGAAAAGGGAGAATTTACAAGATGTCAAGTTAGTTCAAACTAGATGTCAAAACCTATCCATGTCAAAAACCGATCGCTTATAGTAGGTTCACTATATTTTTCCATATCAAAGACCAACTATTTACAATAAATTGGTCATGGAAATGGGAGATGTGTCTTAAAGGGGTGGAAGTTGGGAAGTAGCTAAACCTACGATTATCACTTGAAACTTAAGATGGAAGATGCTTGTAGCCTTTACAATGTGATTGAATTTTTTTACCGAAAAAAAGTAACCAAGACAGAAAGAAGAGGGCCCTCTGGTATTTTCAAACTCCAAATGGCATGGGCACAATTGTGTAAAAACACATCTTGTTTATGTAGACATCCAAATACCTCCATTGTTAAAGGGAGGAATTGATCAACAAGGTGTTGGTCACGATAATTCCATTTTTTAATTTGAACCACATCAAAAGTAGCAAATCCTTGGGTGGTGCAAGATTGGGGAAGGAAATCCATTCGTGTTGGGTCAATAATGACAATGTCGACTAAGGTGCAAATGTCATCTTTGGTGAACACAATTTTGACTTATCAATGGGAGGAGTTGAACGTGTTTGAAAAAAAACACATGTAATTATTTTCACCCCATGTGGAAGCCATCATTCTATGCAATGGTAGCAAAGGTGTCGCAAAATGCATCATGGGTTCATGTGTGCTCGTTACCATGAGCACAACATAAAAGGTGGATACTCATAAGGTCGATAGGATGTGTGCACACACATTGAAGAATACCTACAATTGAAGGATGGGGTAGTTTAAGTCATTTCAAAGCATTGTGGAAAAGATTAAAAAAGTTAATCAAAAGCCTAGGAAATTGGTCGAATTGTAAGCCAAACACCCATCTTGGGTTAGAACATGATAGAATTTGAGCACAATGGACTTCAAATATCCTATCAGAAAACATGTTGGAAAAGGTATGATGGTGTAAATGTTCCGAAATGGAATTTTGAAACCGAACTAACGCACTCCCAAGTTCCTAGTTAGACCCAAGATGGGCCTAGGTTATTTAAACAACGAAATTGTGAGGACTTAGGCCACGCTCCCAGCTCTCAGCACTAGAAGGGGTAGAGGGGTGTGCTGAAGCTCCAATATGGGACTAAGAAGAATGACAAGCTTTAGTTACTTATTCGAACCTACATCAAACCAACTAACAAGTTGGTTAGTTCACTTTCCAGAGCACCTTTGGTGCTAGGACAAGCCACAGGCAACTCTAGACTCACATGATTCACCACGGCCTAGACTCGGGGGAAGCCACCACCTTCCCCCATATAGTATACTACATGCCTCTCTGCGGCACCCACATCCAAATGGCTTTTTGTCTCGGGACTCCCAAGGAGGAGTCCCGAAATTGTCCTAGCTTAGACTCCCGAGACTTTGCAAAGTCATAGCTTTTTGCTCAGACCTCCGATTGGGATGAGGTCTAAAGCAAACTTATAGCTCGCCTCGAGAGCTTTTCAACGGTGTATTGCACTACACCTTCACGCATCGGGGTCAGGTCGATTCCTGACTTTTAGTGGTCGGGAATCAAACTGCCAATTTGACTCCTAGCCTTTCTTTTTGCCATAATGTGTGCTATAGATGTCCAAATGGCCCATGCGAGCCCATTTTCGACATCTAAACTTTGATAGTTTTCCAATGATATAAAGAACACCACAATGTGAGGTGTTTTGACCCCTACAATCGAACTCTAAAGTTTTGGGAGTCTCGGAGGACTCCCAAGTCCCAATTTCTGGAATGTGAGTTTCATCCTCACACTCTCTCAAAGTAGGGTTGCGACCCTAAACCTTAAACCCTAGAACATGTTAAAATTTGAGCACAATGGACTTCAAATATCCTATCAAAGAGCATGCTAGAAAAGGTATGATGGTGTAAATGTTCCAAAATGGAATTTTGAAATTAAACCATTTTTGTTGCTCAATGAGTTGTTCAAATGAAGAAAAACATGTGTGAACTAAATGTAATAGGGGATCACATGTCACCTTAGGGTGTTGATGGAAAGGGAGAATGTTATTATTGATTTGTGTTAAGGCTTCAAGAACGAAAGGACATTAATTAACCATAAACCTAATAACTATGATTTGAAGTTACAAAGGCCTAACTTTTTAAATAGGTTATTGGGGCAATGGTGGTTGTTGATATTAGCATGATGCCATTGAAAATTATTAGGAAAGAAGCTTGTTTACGGGCTAAAGGTCCTTCTAGGTTATCAAAAGATCTTGGAACCAAGAGGCGCCCAAATGTTTGAAAGAAAGAAAAATTAAAAGAAGTGAAGGATTTTATGAAGGTGGAAAAAAGAAGTGTACATCGTAAAAGATATGAAGGTCGTTGCATGAAATAATAAGTTAGAATTCTAAAGGCAAGCTGAACATCACCCATTCTAAGGAGAAGATCCACATGTCAAACATTCTTTAATAAGGCATCTTTGTTAAAAGATGATGTGAATGATGAAATGTCCAATGGAATTCCCAAAACTCTAATTCCTTCTGATGGGGTGGTAAACTGGGATGGGGTGTTGAAATTAGATGGTAGGCCAAAGGGTGACCATGCTACACATTTATGGGATTGGATAGAAAAACATATTGCATGAAGTTTGGTTTTAAAATGTTCATATGCAAATGATACAATAAAAGGGGGACCTATGATGTGAATGTCATTTGCAATATATGAAAATAAACAAGAAGGGAAATGACTAGTTGTAGAATGCAAAGCCTTAAAATGGGCTAATGCAAATAATCCCCTTCCCAAAGGATCACTTTGACATGTTCCCATGACAAAAGGGATGACTATGACATCACTTTCATGATTACAATGGTTATAAAACAAAGAAGACTTAAATGCATAGAATGCACGAAATAAAAAGGACGATTTACATGATGTCTCCACTTGTAGCATGAAGTTTTTGAAATATGACCCCTCTTAATACCAAATTAAAAGCATTTGTCACATTTAGTTGAAAAACAATCCAATTGGGGTAAAGGTTTAAGGTGCACTTAATGCCATGGATTACTGTTTCACAACCACCTTTAATTGCGATTCTAAATTAGTGTAGGGATAAATGTGTTACAAAGGCATTGTGAAACATAAGGTGCAACTTGTGAATCGATACAATGTTTCCCCCACTACAATGGGACGAATTCCATTCTAAAAGCTTGGTCATGGTTAAAAGGTAGGCTGCACCAAGGACACGTGCAATTCAAGGTGGAATGTGACCTTTCATAATATGCACTAAAAAAAAATTTCAAATATATGACTAAATTTATGACTAGTATTTTTGTCACAAGGGACAAAAATGATTAATAGCCCTAAAATCATTGCGGATAAATCATTGAGGACGACAGTCATTTAGGACATGATGTGGCACAATGATATGGCACGTTTCGTTCATTAATCATAAAGGACATATGTGAAATCATTAGTCATAGTTTAATCGTTGTGTAATTTTTTTATTATTACAAATTATAATAATTGATATTATTATAATGTAAATAATAAAAAATATTTTTATTTCCATTATTTTTTATTTCATTATTTTCATCCTATCAATCATTGACATGTGTCACCAGCTAAACTTAAAACTAGTTTAAATGGCTTAATAAACCACCTAATCTACTTAGGTAAGCACCTAATTTAAATAGTCTAATTAAACATGGAATATTTAATCAATATTCCATCATTGATCACAATGATGTCATTTGTGAAATTTGATCTTTGGACCCCAAGGATGGAATTAAACTTCTTTACCATTAAACCACCCCACTTGTTATGTAAACAATATAATGTTTATTTTATTTAGACCATACTTCATTTAAACATTACACACAACCTTAAATTTGATGATTCATATTTTATTGATAAATTGTTCAAATGAAAAAATGAAAAACTTATTCACAAATTTCCTTCAATAATGTACACACACACACACACACACACACACACACATATGAATTCATTTCAAAAGAAAAATATTTGAATTTTGTTATTGAATAATATTTCAATGACCATTCTTTGGAAAAAAAATTCAAACGCATGATTTGTAAATGGAAAAACCTTTGTGGGTAGTACAAAAATAAATTAAAAATATTTTTCATATTTTAAACCTTCATTTGATTTATGAATTTATATTATACAAACTTTCTTCCAATATACCATAATTTTATTGATAACTTTTAATTTAAACATATGAGTCCATAAAATTTATTCACATAAAATATTTATAAATGGACCATAAATCAATTATAATATCTAAATTTATATATATAATAAATGGTTTTATGTTAGTCATATTAAGTTGATTTATAAATTTAATTATAATTTAAAATAATAATTAATATTAAATAGAAAATAATTTTCTGAAATTATAAATTTTATTTAATTTTACACATATACTTTAATATAATTGTGTAATATTTATTTACATGCATATAGTATATAAAATTTTACTTAAATTGATGATAAAAATTTAATGTAAAAATAAGTTATATATTTACCACATCTTACATTTTTATTTTCATCTTACCACATTTTACATTACATTATTTTTAGTATATAATTTTTTATCAATAAAATTTATTTCAATGTGTGATAACTAATTTACTCATACAAAATATTTTAAAATGGATCATATATCAAGTATATTCAAGAAAAATATAATTTAAATTTCTATATTACTTATATGTATAATATTAGTTGAAATCAGTTCCTTACATGTCATAATTGTTTATGTGTGAACTTATATTAATAGTCATTTTTGAATCATTGTAAAGTAATTTTATGATCACATTATGTATGTAATGACACATCATTTTGTACACATTAATTACATAGTCATGCTTTAGTTATATTTGAAATGATTTTATTTTAGTCACATTTTCATATGATATTTTGGACATTCATGTAATTTTGTCAACAATCATGGATGCCATATGGATGAAAACTTGAAACGAAAAAACAACATCATCCTTCATATTACCACATCAATGTCTACTAGTCAAATGCATCACTTATATATGACTAAAATTTTTTACATGTAGGATTTGAAGTAATATCTTAATATTATAGTCAACTACCAGTCATTTAGGACATTTAGTTATCGATTTCTTGGTAACAAAGGACAAGATTTCTGCTAGTGATGATAACAAAGCTAAAATAATTGAAGGAATTCATTTACTTAATCTTATGGGTGAAAACAATCCCAAAGGTGTTCAAAAACCATCTTGCAAGTACCACTTATCGACAAATGGGGCATGTGTTGGAATGTTAGTTTGAAAGAATTAAAAAAAAGTTTGAAGTCTTGGTCTAGTTTGTAGTTTTCTAAGAAAAATAGGAAATAATCATTTGATTTAGAGTGTAATGTAGTGAGAGTTGAAATGGTGTCAAAGGATGTGTGTATAAGGGAAAATGGTGCCAAGGCGCGAGTTGTTCTAAATATTCCTCGACACTTACAAGAAATTAAATTGTGAAGAAGGTGTTTATGAGCTAGGGGGTCATGTTGGGGAAGAGGCATTGAATTTGAACTTACCGCCAAAGCTTGGGTTCGTCAAAAAAACTCCTCCTACAAGGTTTTCCAATCATCTATTAGAAAATGCTTGAATCGAATTCACATTTCCCTATGCTTTATTGCCTTGCCATGAAAGGGCAAAGTGAAACACTATTGGGGTAATAAGAGGAGCAAATGCTAAGCTGGCACATCATAAAGGTATTGTGTTAGCTTAGCCAATGAAAAATGAAATGTCACTTATATATCACATCGTAAAATGGCAAGGATGCGATTATACAATCGAAAACAATAAAAGCCTAAACAAAAAGACCTAAGGACATCCAAAAACGAAACCCAAGTCCAAGCCGATGCAAGCGAAATGGGAACAAGGGAAAATATTGAATTAGGATGATCGTGAGGGTTTGAATTAAATGAATTAAGTGGTTGACAAGAACACTAATGGCACCAAAAACAACAACCAAGATAAAGAACTTGATTCCGAGTGTGTTCAATGCTTTTGGAACTTCATATATTGTTTGTTTCATGCACTCCATAACACACATCCTCCAAACCACAATGAAAATATCTCTCACACACGCTAGAAATAAAGAATAACCACACAACTCCAAACACCAAGCACTTTTGAAACCAGAAATCGCCATATAATTATGTTGTCCCACATAATCTCCAAAACACAAAAAAAACACACGCCCCTTTCCTCCCACCACCATCAACTGCTGAAAGTTTATCAATTTTTGGCTTCCAACGGCTGATGTGATGGTGTTTCCATCCATTAAGGTTTCATCCCCTTAATTTTGGGTCACACTGCTGTTGTTGTGTTCATGTTCAAGGTGGTGAGTGGTGCTTGGCAGTCAGACAAACCATGGGACTCACATCCCATCCGTTTTCATCCAGCTTGCTTGCTATTCTTTCTCTCCTTTTGCACTTTTGTATGTATGCACTTCTGCCACCTAGGTTAAAACAAGGGGGTGTGTCACATTGTGGCCTTGCCATTTATATTTTAAAGTATCTTAAGGCAAAAGAAGAATTATGGAAACTCAAATATTTCACCATGAAAAAATATAATCTTCAAAAAAATCCTCTAAAAGAAACCAAAATCCTTCAAGATATTGTAACTCTATAACTGATCTCAAGTTTCAACGCAAGCCAAAAATATCAATCTTCAAAAATCCTCATTTAAAAATAGACCTATTTTTACCTAGGGGCCAAAATCCCTTAAGCTACTGTACTCTATAATGAATCTAAACACTAAATCCTTGTCTTGGTAGGCAAGGCCAACAAAGAGCCTCGTCGATGGAAGGAGGCAGGGACGGAGGAGGAGCAGCAGGGGAAAGTTCTTGTTCGGGTGAGGAGGAGGAGGAGGAGGACAGAAGAGAGTTGAAAGGAATTTTGTTTTGTTCGCTGTTTTCATTCTGTGACAAGACGATGAGTAATTGAAGAAGATCTTGGACTTTGTGGGTGCTATGTTTTAAGGAGATTCAGCTCCTCAACTCCTTCCTTGTGGCCATAACAGAATGTGCGAGGTGGGTTAAGAAGATGTTGTGACTGGATTGCCATTTTTTTCCATCTGCCATTCTTTCTAGCCACATGAACTTACCCCACGGGACGCGCGAGTTCTTGTTCTTGTTTTTCTTCGATTGCGTTCTGCATGTTCCTGTAGAAAGTACTGGATTGGTAAAGGGCTGACAATCGGCAACAACTCGAAAAAAATCAAGGATTCGACATGGGTTCGCTCATGACGTTGAGGATCAGCGCGAGCAGCAGCAGCAGCATGGTGACTACTCTCGGCAAATCCGTTTCACTAGTGACACTGAGGAGCATCGTCAGGATTGGATCGAAGGTGCAGTTCTCTCAATGCAAGAAAAGAAGGCTGCAGCACCACCACCACCAGAGGAGTCCGGTGCTGGTGTGCAGGGTGGTAGCAACAGCAACGGCAGCAGCACAAGGAGAAGAAACTTTTACTGTGAAGCAAAAAGGGACTACTGTTCAAGGTCTCCCGCCAGCACCCTCTGAAGCTTCACTCACCACGGTAGGAAACTGCCTCTCTCTCTCTCTCTCTCTCTCTCTCTTTGTGGTTACCTATATGTGGGATTTTGACAAGATTTTTGTGTACAAATTGCTGCTCAAACTGATTGTGTAAAGGCAGATTGACATCATTGTCGTAGTGGCAGTCTTCCAGTGTTCTGTACTAATTGTAGCAAAGTGCAGGTGATGCCCTACTTGTGGAGCTTGGCATCCGGTGATACAACATTGAGATGGCGGCTTGCAGCTGCACTTGTCTTACTTGTGGTCAGCAAGGTCAGTTGATGGAATTCACTTTCTTCATTGCAGCTCTTTGTCAATACTTTCATATTAGTATTCCTCCTCCTCCTCCTCCTCTCCCTCTTCTTCCTCTTCTCTATACTATTCTGTACACTAGAAGCCACTCAAGGTTGTTGGGTCAAGACTGATGAATGTTTTATGCTGTGAAGCTTTGCTTGTGCTTACCTTTGTCTTTCCATTCTTTTTCAATGCAATAGGAGAGTGGGGATAGAGAGGCAAGCAGCAGCTTTGCCATTAGGTGAAAATTCAATTGTGATGAGCTTTGTGGATCTGCAGAGGGAGATTTATCTTCAGGGCATCTTCAGGGTTAGGCTTGAGTTTTAGTTTGAGTAGGTTGTTTGATTCAGGCAATTGGAAATGTGATGAGGGAAAAGAGAAAAGCGAGGGGTTGGTAGGCTGGGTGCTTGCGAGTCTGGGCACATGGGGACTCAAGGGGGGTAAACAAAACAGGCAGCAGGATTGGCAGGTCCAGTATTGTTGAAGCGAGCAATGGATGATTTAGCACAACCACCCACCCTGAATGCAACACCTGCGCTGGTGGCACTCATACTGGCTGCTCTTTCCAAAGTGAGTAATCATTCAGCTTACTCTGTTTCTTTTCACAACAAGGAAGTTGCTGCATTTGGATGTGTGGGAGGTGGGATGTCTGTTGGGTTTTATCACAGTGATCAAAACTTGGCCCTCATCCCCTGCTTGCAAGACAAAGGGTTTGAACACCACATCTGAAGATGCATGGGTTCTTCTCTTAATTGGGTTCATTTGTAATGAACATGTGTCTAGGTTTGAACCCATGCATTATGTACCACCTCTATGTATGTATGTATAATCAGGTGGTTAGTGATTCTACATCTTGTTGTATGAGGTCCATTTGTGTAAGGGAAGATGACTCAGTTTTACATATATGTGGTGCAGTCCTCAAGAAGTTTATGTGGGGCAGGCAGTGAGTGCAGGGCTGAATGAGGTGCGCTACATCATCTTTGCACCACTGGGTCAGGCTACTGCACGCCGGGTTGGGGTGCAACTGCTAGACCACATTCTTCGCCTTGATCTTGCTTTCCATCTGGAGCGACAAACTGGAGCTCTATCACGAATTTTGGATCGTGCACAGCGCAGTGTTGTCAATATCTTCCGTGCAGTTGGTGTGTGCCATGTTCTCCTTTTCTCTTTGAATTTCACATGCATCATTATGCTGACCACAACCCAGTTCTGGGTGTGGAAGCTCCTAATTCAGTCAGTCCAGGATGTAATTTTTTTAGAATTTTCAACATAACAGTGGTCAAGGCTGTTGCAGTAGAAGAGGTGGAAACTGTTGTGCATGAGAAGAGCTTCAGGCTCTGATATGACAATGTGGGCTGTGGGACTAGTGTTTACCTTCATACCAACTGTTGTGGAGCTTGTCCTCGTGTGCGGGTTATTGGCACAAAAAGTGAGTGGCATGGTGGCAGCCATAGTGCTGGTAACATTTACTGCCTATGTAGCCTGGACTGTCCACATCACGACTCAGGCTGCTGAAAGTCGCAAGCAGGTGCCTTGCTCCACTGCGATTTGTGTTCCTACTGTATCACTTTCCAGGGTGCAATTTTGCTGGGAGAGGAAAGCAGTTTTTTCAGAGGCATGATCTAGGCTATGACAAGCATTGCACTTACATAACACAAGTATATGATTGATGTTGGACACATGCAGGTCAACAAGCTAGAGAATCTTGCCACAGGCAAGGCAGTGGATGCCCTCCTGAACTATGAGACAGTTGTTCAGGTGTGTCCACATCTCCTTGCACATGGATGTAATAATCAATACTGAGTACAAATATCCAGATATCCTAGAAGGTCAGTAAAAGTAAAGATGATAAGTGGCACTGATCATTTCAAGGGGCTTAAACTGATTTAAGATCATGTGCTTGGATATGCAGTTTAACAATCAGAAACTGGAAGTGGAGCAGTATAACAGCCTTCTTCAAGGCTACCAACATGCTTCGGTAGGGCTGTGGTAGTACTGTGCCTAAATGGAGTTATATGTGAGAAGCTAAGTCTATGGTTTCTGATGATTATGTCTTCTTACTGTCTGTATTGGCATGGATTACACAAGTAGGGTGTCTAAGCTCTCTGTTATATCTATCTCTGGGTTTCATCTCATATCAGCTGTGTATGAATTGATGAAGTCTTGAGTACTAAAAACCTTTTGGAAACATAATACAAAATCAGACACATGTGACACTAACCCAGAGCTTACAGCTTGCATCAGAGCGGCTATCTGCAGCATTGAATGGTGGACAGGCCCTGATTCTGGCCTTAGGTATTGCTGCAGTCATGTCATTGGCAGGCCTGCAAGTGGCCCAGGGTACAATGACAATAGGGGACTTGGTGCTTGCTAATGGTCTCATCCTTCAGCTGTCTGGTCCACTTCAGGTATTGCCTTTCAAGTCCTCTTGGAAATTACTTTGCCTTTGATGTTTTTCAGATCTTTGCAAATTTCAAATTTCTGAGTGGCTCTTTGTTGCAATGGGTGGCAGTTCTTGGGGTTTCTGTACAGAGATCTCAGGCAGTCTCAGGTGGACCTGGAGAGTCTTTTTACCATCCTCAGGTTCTTTGCAGATTTCAACCTCAACCCAACTCATGATGTGCAAGCAATTCCATGTGCCCTGTGGCTTGCAAAATTTTGATAAGATGAATTTCAAGTAATGAATCGGTCTTATGTTCTTCTATGTTGTTCTCCCATGTCAGCTTGAGGGGTGTGTCCAACACATTTGGTGAGACTTAGATGCTCCATCTGGGAAAGCATCAAAGATTAAAGGTGTTATAAGCATGTGTATTTCTTCTGGACAGCATTTTGTGTTTAGTACTCTCCTTTAGTATATTTTGTGTGTTTGGTATTTGTCACAATGGATCTTCTGCTGTATGCTACAGCACTCAGTCTTTACTGAAGGATGGCACAGTAACGTTACAATCCACAGGAAAGGGTGTGAAACTCAGGGCAAATAACCTTAGGTTCAGTTACTCTTCATCACGTGAGGTACATGTTCCAAAACTACCATACATGGAAAATTCTGCTACTTTGATTCTCTGACATCTCATCTCCATGGTATGCCATGCTCTTCTTCCTCCTTGATCCATCCCTTTTTCATCACCTTGCAACTTGAATCTTTGGGTTTTGTGTCTTTTGTTTGAGGTTTTCAAATTGCATGCATGTGGGAAAAAGTTAAAGTAATGTTGAAGGGCATGTAGGTACTTTTGGGAGTAAGCTTGAGTGCAGAGCCAGGACAGAGCATTGCACTTGTAGGAGCATCAGGGTCCGGTAAGTCAACCATTGTGAAGTTGCTGTTGCGACTTTATGACCCTGATTCTGGATCCCTCTTCCTTGATGACCACGACTTGCGCTCTCTTTCTCAGGTGCAGTTCCAACCAAATTTTGGATGTCTTAGAGGTTTCTAGTCTCCCTCTTTGCTCAGGTCAACGTAGAGTATTGTGAAAGTGGCTTGCTTTGGCCACTTCTTCAATGAAATTGTAGCAACATGTGCTTCATGTCTCCATGCAATGAGGAGGGTTATTCAAGGAGGCAAAGAAGGTGGGTACTGAACTCTGGAATTTTTTGGGCTGGTGCAGGAATCTCTGCGTAATGCAGTGGCAGTTGTTCCTCAAGATACGGTAGGATGTTAATATCACGGAGCATTTTGTGCAATGTGTTTTTTGGGGAAATTTTCAGGCAGTGGGGCAAATGTGTGATTTCTGTACATGGTGTGTATGAGCAGGTATTGTTTAATGACACCATTCTGCACAACATAGCTTATGGACGACCCTCTGCCACACAAGAGCAAGTCATACAGGCAGCCAAACAGGCGGTAATTGCTGCTTTTATGTTATGCTTCAATTCTATTTTCAGGTTGATTGTTTGTGTACCTGTCGAAGTTTTGGAAGGGTGCATGATGTGGTGCAGAAATTCTCTTCTGATTTGTGTTTGCCACCTGTGTTTGTTCAACAGCGCCTCCATGATGCAGTACTCCGGATGCCAGATGGCTATGCCACAAGGGTGGGAGAGCGTGGATTGAAGGTGAGAGTACCTCTTGGGCAGAAAAACATAAAAGATGAAAGGAATAATGAGCCTGTTCAAAATCATTCTATTGTATATCTACCTTGAGAGTAATAACCAGTGTAGGCGGTTATTTGATTGTTTGTTAAGAACCTCTGACTCCGGTTTTTCAAATATTTGGAAATCAAAGAACCTCCAGTTCCAGTTTTTTTTTTGAAACTTTGAAAATTCAGGAACCTCTATTTCTGGGTTTTTTTGTAAAATTTTCAGAAACAAAGAACCTTTGGTTTTGGCTTTTTGAAAACCCCTCAAAGAGATGGTATTTATTTCACAAAATAACTGGCAGTTTTATAGAAGGGTATTTGAATTGTTCTTATGTTTTTGGAGAATTGCAGTATAATATATCAGAATTGATCCTTGAATTTTTGAGAACCACAGTCATATGTGAGGAACCAGTTCTTTGATTTTTTGAGAACCGCAGTTATATCTTGAAGAACTGTACCGAGAACCAGCAGTTATAGGTGCCATTTCTTTCTAATAACCACCCAAGGCTGGTAATAACTCGTGACAATATTGACACCAACAGCTTAGCGGAGGAGAGAAGCAACGTGTGGCTATAGCAAGAGCTTTTCTTAAGGTAACATGCTGTCATCTAGTTTCCATTTTAAGTCAGATTGAGCATTGTTTGTTAGATATCTGCAGGTTTAAATTCTAGTTGTCTACCCAGACTCTTGTATTTTAGTGCCAGGGGTAGTTTAAATAGGTGCATTTGGGAGCAATTAATAACTGATTTCCATTGTTGCAATGGTTACAGGGTCCAAGGTTGTTGATATGTGATGAAGCGACAAGTGCACTTGATTCTGGAACGGAGGTTGGTAATTGTTTTTTGCAGCCTTAGAGATGTACCCAATTTCCATAAAAAACACATCTTTTCACTTCAATGCTAGACTTGGATCTGTTCAAGAGCAGACCGCCTTATCAAAGAGTGATGATGATGGGGATGATGGGTGTCCATATTATTGGGTATTTCAGGCAGCAATATTAAGGTCTCTGAAAGAGTTGGCAGCAGGCCGGACATGTGTTTTCGTTGCACATAGATTGTAAGAATCCTTAACTTCTTTCCCACCTTCCCATGGTGTTAAAATTTTATTAGAGTTGTTTATATCAGTTTTCCACCCCTCAAAATTCTTCTGATGCATGGTATGCTGTTGGAGTTTTATGCAGATCAACAATCAAACATTGTGATCGAATCATGGTGCTTAATTTTTTTCTTCCCTTTCACTACCACATTACTACCATAAGAGTCTTTTGGTTCTCTCTCTCTGAAACTCTATATTTCACTTTGTTTCCTTTGCAATGCAGCATGTATTATATGTACTATGGAATGATCAAGCCCCTGCCCATTATGTTGGGTAATGCACCAAGCGAACCCATTTAGGGCAAGCTAGGTGATGCAACCAACATAATAGGCAAATGCAAGACCATTCCATGGCATTAAGGTCGGGTGGCAGATTCGACAATTTTTTAAAAATTCACATTCAACAGAGATTTTTGTCACTTCGGTCAACTATTACAAGTGTATGATCATCACTGGAAGATTATCTCTTATAATCTGGTCAAGATAATGACATAATCTGCCACCCCTGACCTTAATGTATATGAATTATACATATATCATGGCAGATCAATTGTTGTAAATGTGCATGAATTAATAATAGTATTATTAGTTTGTTTCTCTTGCATAGCAATCATTTTTAACTTCTTGCCTGATTTGATCTGTTTTCCAACATGTTAATAATCATTGGTGAAACAGGTAATGGATGCTGGAGTGGTTGTTGAAGAAGGGACGCATCAAGAGTTGATTGCAAAAGTTGGGATTTACGCTCACATGTGGACTCTCCAAGAGTCTGAGATTCAAAGAACTGCTGCTATAAAGATTTAGATGAAATTCTCCACCAGAGAAAATTAATTTAACTGGTTTTGCACTGTACCAAGAGTTTGGAGTTTTTATGTGATTGGGCTGTGACATTTCACAATCATCAGTTTGTGGATCAGCTTTATGTGCAAAGTCCAATGCAGAGAGGATTAATGTGTCCAAACAATAATCATGTTCACCAATTGTTCACAATGAGTGCACACCGTATTCATTAATGGATATATGAAAGAAAGCAGTGTGGAACAGCAAATTGAGTTAATTGAAATTTGCTCCCATATATAAGCTGGTGTTTAGAGTCAGAAACATGCCTGAGTTTGGAGCCAAATTTTGCAATTATGATGACCTTTCTTCATACTCAATTGGTCAGTGTTATCATGAAACAGAATGAACAGAATCTGCAGTGCATGTCTTGGGGTAAGAAAGCAGTGTGAAACACTAGATTTGAGTAAATTGAAAGATTGCAGCCATGTTTCAGGTGGTGTTTAGAGTTCAAAACACACCTTAATTTGGAGCTAAATTTTGAAATTGTGATAACCTGGACAATTTGTTGGTAAGATCATGAAACACAGCCAGCAGTAATACAGTTCAGATGTGGCACATTCAATGTACTACTATTCATACTTCGCACAAGCTTGACACATCCAAGAACTGCAAGATTTTCTAGCCATCCTTAAAGACACAAGATTGCATTTCAATCTTTCAACTCAAGAACTGTGCAAATTATGAAATTCCAGGCCCTGTAGACTAACTACTTTCAAGAATCTGCATCTACTATTCTCATAAAACAAATAGGGAATCTCTTCCAATTCATGATATGCCTCACCAACAAGATCCACTGGTTTTTTTACCCAGTTCTTGTTATATAAATGGAAGCATTTGAACATCAGATACATGATGAGAAAGGGCTACAATAAATCACCAGGGAAATAATATGTATATAGACAACCACTGCTGTTGTTAAGAAAAATCCACAAGATGTGCTTTGAACTATCCTCTCTCAGCCAATTTCCACCCAATGAGTAAGGATCAAGCAGCACAAAACATTTCGTTGTTCCAAATTATGATAAGTAACTTAGACTTGGACAAAGTTGCAAGAAATCATATGCCGCCTACATATTGGCACCAGCTGGAAGGTAGTACACAAATAAAATAAAGCACAATTTTAAACCATCAAAAAGAGAAGAACAAAGACAAAACTCAGGTCTTTCAAAGGATGCTACTTTGACACATCAGGCACACAATCATGATCTGGCCATATCCTTCCTCCATTAGCAACCAACAAAGTACAGGTAACCACCAGACTTCTTGTTTGTCTGGCTGTATTATACAAAACAGTGTAGGTTGAATAAGTCTCTACCCCAAAGGTAATGCTTCCATTAGCATTATTCACACTTTGTCATCATGAAACCACCACCGAGTTTCCTTGGGTGATCTTCCATTTCGACAATTGCGAACATAGCGATCATTGTCAGGTGGTCTTGCCTGTACAACCAACACCATAAGAACTTTTCACTGTCACAATTCAGTTTAAGGAGCAAGCTGCCTCATGAACCTCAAACTGTTTTTTTCCTCCAAAGCAGAAGAAAGACACTACAAATACAACAAACACAATGCCTCAACCAAAGCCAATCACTTTCATTAACAAGCCCCAGTCATTGACTTGGCTAACAGTCCTCTTAGTTTCAACAGGGTGAGAATCTCACAAGCCAAAACAAAGTCACCATTTGCTTCAAATATAGCACAGCAATCTCCAACATAAGTGAGGGTGTACCTTCACAGTTGAACTGGACAACATGGAAAGAATGCTGATGCAGATAGAACTGACTGTCATTGCTGGTGACCATGAGTCGTACAAGATGTCTGTTTGACCATGATGAAGCAAACCCAAAGTAAATAAAATGACATGCAGGTTGCACTTGATCTATGGGCCAGACAGTTACTCCTCAGTTGCACTGAAGGAGAAGTTTGCCAGCAGAAGAAGATAATTGGCTTCCAGGATACATTAATACTTACTATGCATCACATCTGTCCACAAAAGCAATGGCAGGAAAGCACCCATCTCTTCTTTTCCAAGACCCAGACAAACCCTCTATGCCACTACAATCAAAACAGGCAGGCTTTTCAGACTTTCAATTCCCATAAAACTCAGAGCTATCCCACTTTAAAAAGACCCTATAGTTATCACAACAAGTTTGCACATCAAAAACCTAATCAATTTCCAGAGATGTTCAGTGTCACAACCCTTGAAACTTTGTCAGAGACAAGCTCCTAGGATCAATCCCCTGGGTATCTGAAGCAACAGTCAATAATAGATATATCTGGCAACTGTAGACTTTGTGAAAATCCATATCATGTGAGTTGACACTCAACATGGACCACTTGAACTTATATTTTGACAAGCATAAAATGACTAGACATTGTAGTTGGACTAATACTTTTGTCCAAATAGTTGAGGAACAGGTGGGAATTTGACAAAGGAAGACACTGACATATCAGGGCATCAGATCAATTACCCAGACATATGTGCCCATTGCTGTAGATGTGAGGGTGCAAAGGAGGTATTTGCATGAAAACAACCTGCCACAAATCAGTCCAGAGGAAGGAGTTTTCCTCATCACTTTGTTTGGCTTCAACAAAAGAGTAACACCTTAGTCAACAATAGTGGAGAATCCATGTTACACTCACAAATCAAAAGAAACCCTAAACACAAATTCAAACTGAGACCCCCCACCCATCACAAGTTTCATGAATACAAGGACAACTGTATAATTACTGAGAAATGAATACACTGTTGTTAATTGTCTTGTTTGTACCAAAGGAGCTTCCATGGGATAGTGCTCTGGGAAATCCACTTGTAGATGAAATGTCTCCCCTTCATAAAGAGTTCCAGGAGCTCCATGCACTTGAATGATCCATCTGCACCATATATCTGAATTAGAAAGCATGACCTAAAAACACCAACCAGCAAATTAACATGCACAATAATTGCAGCCTTCACCAGCAAATAGATATTGTTCCCTGAGTCCAACCATTCAGGCCTGACAAACAAACAAATAATTGGCTTGCAGAAAATCCATACCCTTGCAAACTTTCTGTTAATTTGTGTTCAAATCCACATGGAGGATTAACTTGCCACTCAGTCAACTCTTTCTGCAAACGTGTTGCAGCAATCCTACTAAGAACCTGCACATCCACAATCTCAGATTAAGTACATCTCCATTCCCTAGCTCCAAGGACTGCCTCGCAACATATAGCAGCTCCTCCTCTTCCCAAACACAAGTACAGGCATTTGTCCCCAGGACACAAAGAGAAAGAACATCCAGAAAAGCCATACACAAAACCAGCCATCTGCAAGTTCACAAACTACATATGGAAGGCCAAACACACACACACACACACACATGTGCAACCTTTTCTTTCTGGCCATATCCTGAAGAGCTCATGGTGACTAACAGCTCTGGTCCAGTGCAGGACACCGCTTTTAGTTTAGTCCTTCCTCCTTGAGACACACAATCCTGGACCCACGTCTGGCATAATAAAAAAAAAAGGAAGTGTGGGGGGATAGTGTCAATGGAGACCAAAGAGATGCAGAAAATGAGATTATTCCTGCATGTGGGTCAGCTTCTAACTGTGATAGAAAGATGAAATATTGGTCATGGAGCATATTGATGCACACAAAAAATTCTTTAAATACTTTAAAAGGTGATGTCTCGAAAGGCTGCTTGTGTGTGTTATATGCTCTGAAGGTTTCCAGGAGGTACAAATGACACTTGCTGCCAACCCTGTTTGGCAAAAAGGGGTTGCCATTTTCGCTAGCAGTCTCAACACTGAACAAGCGGCTCGACTCATCACATGGCTGTGCCATTTAAATGACATCCATAAGGATGATAAACATCCAACACACTAAATTGGAGAAACACATGCTAATTAATGGCTCTGCTGTTTAAATGACATCCATAAAGATGATAAATATTCAACATACTAAATTGGAAACACATCTTAATAATGGCTGTGCCCTTTAAATATTCATCCACAAGGATGATAAATATTCAACATACTAAATTGGAAACACTTGCTAATGGCTGTGCCCTTCAAATGACATCCATAAGGATGATAAATATTCAACACACTAAATTGGAGAAACACATGCATGCTAATGGCTGTGCCCTTTAAATGACATCCATAAGGATGATAAATATTCAACACACTAAATGGGAGAAACACATGCATGCTAATGGCTGTGCCCTTTAAATGACATCCATAAGGATGATAAATATTCGACATACTTGATTGGAAATACATTTTAATGGCTATGTCGTTTAAATGACATCCATAAGGATGATAAATATTCAACATACTAAATTGGAAACACGAGCTAATGGCTGTGCCCTTTAATGACATCCATAAGGATGATAAATATTCAACATACTAAATTGGAAATACATTTTAATGGCTATGCCGTTTAAATGACATCCATAAGGATGATAAAAAATTTCAACATACTAAATTGCAAATACATGGTTGTTTGCTTATCATGGTGAAGCCCAAGTGGATCCTTCACTGCTGATGCCTGAATTGTTTCTATAGTGACATGACCCCAGAATGTAGGGATGACAAACTTTGGCCCATCCATCCATTTCTAGGTGCAGCGCAATGTCTCTCTATACATCCATCATTCTGCTATTTGCATTTGGTAAAAGATTCCCCACGGATGATCGCCGGAGAAATGGGTCGGTTCCCCACCCTCGGAATTGATTATTACTATTAGAAAATTTAATGCCGGAGAAAGAGGCTGCGATTCTTCCTTCCATCGGGATGTGCATTGCCTCTTCTGCTGCTCGCGTCTTTGATCGCTTCTCCTCGCTCGCGCGCAACGCAATCGTGTGATCATCATCGCACACGCAGCAGCTGGTTCCGGTGGACAAGTTCCGTAGCTTTCATTTGATCTCTAAATCTTGCATTTTGGTCCGGGATTCGGATGGAAACTCTACGTTTTTGTTCTGTTAGGATTTCTTCTCGGAGGTGTCTTGCTCTTCGGGCTGTGCAGAAACAGCAGCACTCCGGATCGGGTGCTTCGTTTCGTCGCAATCCACCTCTGGTTTCATATTCCCTCTCCTCACGAGGAAGCAAATCGCAGCAAGCAAGGCTTCAGGCTGCTACGACAACTGCGGCCACTATGTGGCCTGATCTGAAAACCGGAAGAAGAAGCGCAAAGATGGTTGTTGGATGCGGCGCAGCAGCAGAAGAGAATTCGGCCGGGGTTTCATCTGCAGCAGGCGCCGTATTGTCACCAGGTATGTGGAGATGGCTCTTCTTATTTGTTGTTAAAGTCCTTCCCGCGTTTTGTTTCTCTCGTCAGCATTTGCATTGGTCGGTTGAAAGTATGTTTGGTGTTGCGTTAGGGTTTCGAAATTGGATCTTTTTTTCTTTTGAAGATCCTTGTTGAGATCCGTGGCGTCTGGGGATGCCTCGGTTTTCCTTTTTGAGACTGGAAAGTGTGTGCACGTTGCTTCATTGATTTCTGATGTCTTTGAGCGGCATTGTTGGAGAATATGAAAGCATTCTGTGGTTTAAACGATTTGGAGAAGGACCGTTCTTTAGCCTGGATGCACAATTCTCAAAACTAAGGAACTAAGTGTCACCCTCAAATTTTTGCTCTCTGATTCTTCCTGAGGATGTAAATCTGAATCTGTTTGGAGAACAGAGAAATCAATTATCTGATGGGGATAAAGTATGCTAAATGAATGAAATGTATAGTGATTGGAGCAATAATTTGAGAACCTTGCCATTGAAGGAGCAAAGAACCTCTGTGAACTGTCTTATTTCCAGAAGCTTTTATAACTGTTATGCCATGCAAACTTAAAGATGTCCATATTCTTGTTTCTGGCTAGATTTACATTCAGTTGAGTACATGTATCCATCGGCAATGCAAACATTGAGCCATTCAGCCCCAATTCCTCTGATGCACAGATATCCAATAAGCCTCTCCTGTCAGAATGCAAAATGAGATGCTGTAGCAGTAAGAAGATTCAAGACCTTTGATGAATTGAAAGCAGTTTGCAACACCTCCAGAATGCAAACTTGTTGATGTTAAAGCCCACTTATTGTGGTGAGGTACATGCTTTACCTGAATGTGCAATTTAGGAAGGTAAACTGGAGGAACACAGGGACAATGTCGGATCTTGTAATTTGCTACTTGGCCGATTGAAATTTGCAGAGATGGTGGCTTTGTGGCGCCATGCGCAGGCAGTGTGCTTTGATGTTGATAGTACAGTCTGTGAAGATGAAGGCATCGATGAGCTTGCAGCATTTTGTGGGGCAGGTGAAGCAGTTGCTGCTTGGACTGCCAGGTGCACACTTCCTCACCCTATCGTACATGTGTAATTTGCATATGAATATTACAATGAATGATGGAGAAACATTTGGCATTGCTAAAGCAGCTGATCCCCTTTGTATAAGGTGCAGCCGACTTCTGATTGGATCTGTAATGTTATCACATGCTGCTATTTTTTCTGCAGAGCAATGGGTGGATCTGTTCCATTTGAGTCTGCACTGGCAGCAAGACTTGCTTTGTTTCAGCCCTCTGTGACTACTGTTGCAAAATTCCTCGCCAGCAGACCTCCAAGGTAAAGTCATGACGCACTTTGGTTTGTGGAGAATGTCCAGATTCATTCATCTCCTACCAGCCAACATCTCGGTGGTTTGGATCATATACAGTCACTCTGCTTGATTTCATCATGTCTGATACACTCATGCAGAAACTCAGCAAGTAAGCTGCAGAGTCTGTAGAATTTGGACTGGGTTTTGGATTGCAAGATACATCTGGGGTTTGACTCATGGACCCAAGATACATTTGCTGAAAATAGATGTGGTTTTTAGGTTAAATCCAGGTATTCAGGAGCTGGTATCAAAATTGCAGTCCCGTGGAACCGAGGTCTATCTGATCTCTGGTGGTTTTCGGCAAATGATTGGGGTACTTTGTCTCCCTCTACCTTCAACTCTGAATCCTGGATTGTTGACACAACCAACTGCCAGATGTTTTTGCTGTGAATTTTGGGACTTGTAAAGTAATGCTTTTGCTGCTGTTGTTTGTGATTTGTTGTGATGCAATAAGCCAGGTCCAGTGGTTCAGTGGTTGTTGGAAATTTCGTTCTTGCTCTCTTTTGTATCATCTTGTGCATAGGCCCATCCTGAAGTTCACAAGGGAGAATGAATTGTTATTGTTTTCTGAGAGAGTGTAGGTACCGTTTGTGTACTGTGGGGCACAGAAGATGTGTACTCTTTGGTAGGGCCATTGAAGAAATATAAAATTGTGTGATAGCAAGTAATATCCTATTGTATGTGTTTGAAAGCAGCCTGTTGCAGCTCAGTTGCATATTCCAAGTGAAAATGTCTTTGCAAACACGCTCTTGTTTGATGATGATGGTGAGTTCAAGGGTTTTGACGAAACAGAGCCAACTTCACGAAGTGGGGGCAAGGCGAAGGTTGTTGAACAGATAAAGAAGGTCCGTCACAGTAACTTGAGTGCATCATAGGCAGAATAGCATGACCACTTTGATGGCTCTAGACATCTTTGCAAGTTTTTTTCCAAAAGAGATCCAGGTTTCTCTGATATCCACCTGCTCTGCAAACTGTCTCTGGGAGGGCCTATGTGCATATGTAGTGTTTGGGCTTCTAAATTTGCCACATTGCAACTGATATGAATTTTAAGAGCTGTTGCTGACAAACATGGATGCCCATCTCAACAGGGAACTTCTTGTATTAGTTTGAGGTAGTAATTTTGTCATGCTGCTACTGTAGTGAATTAAAAACCAATGGTTGCCAGGAGCTGAAAAATGTTGTGTCTGCTGACAGGAACATGGGTACCAAACTTTAGTGATGGTTGGTGATGGTGCTACTGACCTTGAGGTGGGTTCCTACACTACATTTTAAATTCGATGAGAGTTTATATGTCCACCTGGACACTAATCTGAGTCTTTCCACTGTTGGTTCATGACATGAGCAGGCTCGAAGACCTGGTGGTGCAGATATGTTCATTTGCTATGGAGGAGTGATAGCTCGGCCCACTGTCGTCGCAGGTGCTGATTGGTTTGTTGTGAGCTTCACAGATCTCATCCAGTCACTAGATTCAAAGTAGTTTGGTGAGATCTACACCATACCTTCAGTGACGTCATTGGTCAAGACATGCCCTTCCCTTCACTTGGTGTCAATATTCTAATAGAGTGTCCAACATGGCAGATTAGTGTTTTCAATTTGATCACAACATTTCAGATGAACCAAGAGTGACTGTTTACTCTGAAATATTCTTTTAAAAAAATGAATTTTGAAATCTTTAAAATTTTCTTTATGCTATTATGTTAAGGGTTTATATTAAAACGTTGTCAAAGTTTTATCAATTTCAAATATTTATATATAATTTTTTAAGTTCTTTTCTACTTTAAAACATTGGTTACAATGTTTGTAAAGTATTTATTAGTATTTTTTATTTATTGGATTGATTTCAAATTTATCCACATTCTTTCAAGATATTTTATGACTACTATTTTATAAGTAAATCCTAAAAATTCAACATCAAATTAAATTGTCATCTTAAAATATGAAGTATTAAGTAGATGGTTATGGTTGTTTTGGAACATGTTAGCATGGTTGGACCCAAGGTTATATTGTTGGTAGGGCTATGATAACCATGAATGAAACAATTGCATATGGACTTAAAATAGTATAAAAAAATTGAACTTTGAAACATAGTTTTTTCAAATGGTATTGTACAAAAAAAATTTAAGTGTCAATGAGAACATTGACCTCTTTTTCTAGTGAGGGAGAGTGTTGTCACCTTAGCTTTGAGCTTGCAATTAAGTTTAAAGCAAAATAAGAGAGACAAATTAAGAATGAGGTAAAGGCATGGCATGGCATGGTTCATACATGTTTTCAAGGTGAGTGATAAGTGTGTGAGAGTGTAAGTGAGGAATTCTCATAATTTTCAAATGCATTCCCATTTTGGAGGTTGAAACTCCAATGTGGAGTCTTACAACTTTTGGAACAAGGTTTGGTTTTGAGGATCAAATCTTTTTTTAATCAATTTATCCTTAAATCATTAAGAAGGTCTCATTGAAAGTTACAATGTGGTGCCTTGCATTATTGAAAATAAAAATTATTGTTAAAAGTTGTGACCATTTGAAAAAATAAAATGATATAAGAAAAGTTCAACCTCAAGAACAAAATGATGTCCCATTGAAAAGCTTGATAAAATGTTGGAAATATCTTTTGAATGGCTATTAAATATAACTTTTACATGTGCAATTTGGATATGATTTTTAAAAGTTATGAAGTTCCACAGTTCTAAGATTTAGAATTCAAAACAATTTCAAGAATCCTTTTCTAGTAGATTTTAAGAAAAGGCCATTAAAATGTCATTCTCATCTAATCTACAAATAATAATATCAAAAGAGTATTGCCCCTTTTAAGGATTATAGGTCATGGTGAATTTTGTGAATGCATGTGAACATGTGGAATTGACTTTGTTTGAAATTGTATTAACCATTTCCCTTTATTTGGTTATGTATATTAAAATGATTAAGAGTTCAACTTGAAGTATAAATTGCTAAAAGGAAAATTATCAAATCAAAGTTACAAGACATATCACCAAAAACATTGTAAGAAAAAATATTTTGTTAAAAAAATGTGTTATTTCTAATTGTTATATAGAAGTGAAATCAAATTACCAATGGTAATTTAAAATGTTGTTAATTATGGTAGCTTGGTAATTTAAAATTATTGCAAAAAGGTAGAAATCATTACCTCCATCATTTTAAAAAGTGTTGCCATTAATTTAATTGATTTTTAAAAAAATTGAAATGGTTTTTGAATGTGGTTATCATTTTCATAAAAGGTAAGTTATGGTTGCTTCAAACTATTGGATTCATTGGATATTTAATGTTGAACATGTTGTTTGAAACATTTTTTATGTTGTGAATTAATTTATTTTGATATATATTTTATTATGTAATGAAGTAAAAAGCAAAGAATATTACAAGGTCATTACTTTTTACCTTTATGTGTATGTGTTTGTAGAACATTATTTCAATGTGATGGTGGTGTTGTTTTGTTTATATTGTCCAAACGAGACAAGGAACAAATGGAGCTTGACATTATTAAATTAAAATTTATTTATACGAATGGCAACCCTTTTATATTAATAAATCTAAAAAAAGTTTTTGATGTATTCTTAATGTTGTACTTGTGAAAGCATGCACACGTGCATGCAATTTGGTTAACTTTAATATTGATGACCTTTTAAAGGTGATAATGTTGATATTTGTTGTTTTGCATGGAGGAGGGAAAAAAAAGAGGGGGGGATGAATATTATTGTAAATGAAGTTGGTTGAAATAACAAAAATGAATTATAAATAATTTTTCATCATTAGAGAAAATAATTTTTTTTTTTTTTTAAAACCTACTTTAACATTTTGATATGGGAGAAATGTTTTAAAATTATGTTGGCTAACTGCTAATGATAGAAAGGGAAATGATAAGAAAAAAAAATTCCATCATCTTTGTTATTTCTTTTTTCAAGCACACCCAAATTCAACCAATCAATAATTTCATGAAGCTTGTAATGATGATGGGATAATTGGAAAAAGAGTCTAATCTAAATCCTCCCTTTTATTTTTCATTTTACTTCCAAAATTCTGAACCTAAAAAACAAAGTTTTTTTGAAAACTCGTATATTTTCCATACAACTTCAAATTATAATGTTGTCTAAACTAATGAATTTCTAAAGAGAAAGACTATGCATGTGGACATTTTCAACATGTTTGTAAATGAAAATTTTCAAAAGGTTTTTCTCAATTGCATAAAAAGTGATATGTATTGTGTTGATTTTATTGAAATTTTCAATATTAGTTTCTTTTTATGGGCTCCAAGTTTAAAGTTTAAGATTTTGGCCTAGTGAAGTTTTTTGAGCATTATTAAGGATATCAAACCTCACATTTTCATCAACTTTAAAAAGGTGATGAGCATCACAATTGTAGTTTGATGTTGAAGTGGCCTTCATGGACCATTTGATCCAACTTTACCTCATCGTCCTTTCATTCCTATCTTTATTATGTCACCTCAATTAATTTTTTCACTTTCACATGGTTCGTCAACACATTTTATTGTTCATTTATTACATAACCATAAGTTGTTCCCTACTCATTAATATTCACGATGGGCTCCCCCTTTGCATCTTTATATTTTATGTATGACATATGATCATTTTTGTGTAATAGGGATACGATTCATTCATCATCAATCAACATGTTTTGTTCATAAACAATAATCATTTACAGGAGTTACAATGATTTTGACATTACTAAGTTCTCTTTTTCTTCTACTAAGGCATGGATCACATCTATAGATATCATCAATATCTTTCATATGGGTTTATCACACCTTCATTCATACTACCATATTCCATACTTTTTCATGTTGATGTTTAGTGTGCCTTGCATATTCCTTTAACTTATATGGCCATCAATTCATTTGGCATTATAACCTAACACGCATTTTTGTTTTTTTCTTTTGGGTATTATTTTTTTCCATGAAATGGTGAAAAAATCACCAAATAATTTGTTCCCGCTTTTATCAAATGATAGCAAGTAATTGGGAAACATTACAAAAAAAACATACGATCAAAGCCTAAGCTTTAAATTCCTAAAGATTTTCAAAATTGATTTTGGATCTTCTTCACCTCCATTAACACAATTGTGTTACACATAGGTAGTTACACATGTAGGAAAATATGTTCAAACATTATGTGCATTAACTTTGAACATTCCAACACAATTGTGTTACACATAGGTAGTTACACATGTAGGAAAATATGTTCAAACATTATGTGCATTAACTTTGAACATTCCAATGATCCCATCTGATGAAACCACATTAGCCTTTCACCTTTTACACCCATTAATAAAAGTTGACCTCCCTTTTTTTCTAATGATTTCCATTAAAAAATAGAGGTTAATTTTGAATTGGAAGGCATTTATTTTCATTTCAATGCATTCAACACATCTTTCATCTAGTTATCCTTTAGGTATAGTGTATGAACTTTTATGGAATTTTTTTTTTTCAAATGATTTTGTTAATGACTTTGATTGTTTTGAGGTACATGAATACATTACTTGTGATCATATTACACATTCATATTGTGTTTGTTTATGACATCACTATTATTAACTTTTGAAAGGTAAATTAACAACATTTGATCCATTGCAATTGGAAAGGTAACCTATTAATTGATTGTTCACACATAGTTCAAAAATACATTTGCAAAACATTTTAATCTTCACCAATTTGGTGTGGTGACACAATGTGGGTGTGAAGTGTGGTCTATGGGGTTTGTATTAGGTTGGATTTGTATCCAAATTGAGTGGTGTTATAAGTGAATGTCTATAATACATTTGATTTCATATCATGGATAACCATTTTCAAAAATTGAATCTTCTACTAATATTTTTGATCAATTTTTTTCATTTGTCCAATAATTTGATACATGCATATCCTAATTATATTTCTTATAAGATCCTTAACATAGGTATTTCATAGTCATTTCATCTAAATATGGTACATGACAAGGGGATCTTTTAGGTGGAGCATTGTTCACTTTAACATATTTTTGCACTATTCGTTTCATTAAAACAACCCACCTTACTTGTGTTTTTTCTTCATTTACCAAATGCACATATTATTGGTCATGTTTTGGATGTGGTACACATTTTTTTATTATCTAATATATTAAAGCTACATGTCTGTCTATCCGTCTGTCTGTCCGGGCAGTTTCCAGATATGCCCGGACCTTTTTTTTTTTTGTTTTTTTTTAAATTTTTGTTTTTGTTTTTGTTTTTGTTTTTGTTTTTTTTTTGTTTTCGTTTTTTCTTTTGATGGGTTTTATTTTCTGTGTTTATTTAGCTGTCCGGACCTTTGTTTTTTTCTTTCTGGAAACTGCCCAGACCTTTTTTT
>Ga0116231_10003456_pt1 | contig 32819 bp, 27 predicted proteins | sample S1TSphgellanicum_2_FD_89695 | JGI IMG/M metagenome (GOLD analysis project Ga0116231, IMG submission 89695) | Host-associated microbial communities from peat moss isolated from Minnesota, USA - S1T2_Fd - Sphagnum magellanicum MG | ecosystem: Host-associated > Plants > Peat moss > Unclassified... | reverse complement strand
AATTAATAATTAAATAAATTTTTTTTTTTTTTTGGTTTTTTTTTTTTTAGTTTTTTTTTTTTTTTTTTTTTTTTTTTTTTTTTTGGGCTGGGTTGGTTATTTCAATGAAATACATTGTTTGTTTTTATTGGTTTTTTGTTTGATTGTTTGATTTTTATTTTTTTTATTTTCCTTTTTATTTTTGGTGCCTTGAAGATCTTGTTCTTCATTTCTTCTTCATCTTCTTCTTCTTGAGCTTTTGTGTCTTGGCAAGATCTGGGATGATTATCTTTCTGCATTTTTTTGAGTAAGTAAGAAAATTCTTGTGTTGTTGATGATGCTCACATTGTTGATGATCTTGTTGTGTGTTGAATCCTCTCTTTTTTCTTCTCCTGATCTGATTTTGTTTCTGGAATTTTTGTAGTAGAAACCCTTCTCAACAAGGAATTTGCAAAGAGGGGAGAGGTGGGGGGGGAATTCATCAAGCATCCTTGCATCATCATCATCATCTTCTTCTTCCCTGCCCTTTTTTTTCCCCACCCAAAATGTGATTTTCTTGACTCTCTTTGGATTTGCATTTTGTCTAGGAATAATGGAAATTAGGGTTCTGGAGAATCTTGTGTTGTGGTTGATGATGCTCACTCACATTGGTGTCACATTGTCTCTTTTGAATCCCTCTGTTTTGTTTCTGGAATGTGCTGTTAGATCCATTTCACAAGGAAGTTGAAGAAAAAACGATCATCAAGTATCTGGATGTGCATTTCTGAGAATGAATGCAATGGGTGTTGTTGTTGTTGTGGAACTTGCTCTCAAAACATAGGTATGTGAGTTCGAGGCTTCTTCGTCTTTTGCAGTGCTTGCTTGCATCTTCTTCTTCCCTGCCCTTTTTTTCCCCCCACCCAAACTCTAATGTTTTCTCGATTCTCTTTGGGCTTTGCATTTTGTTGATGAAAAGTGTCTTCTCTGAAATTAGGGTTTTGGAGATTCTTGTGTTGTTTTTGTTGTTGATGATGTTGCTCAGATTGCTGTAGACCTTCTTGTCTCCCTTTTTTGAATCCCTTTGTGTTTTGTGTTTCTAATCTTTCGTTTCTGGGGTTTACAACAATAGATCTTACAAGGAGAACGTTGAAAGAGGAAGGAGCATCAATGGGCTTGCACATATGCGAATGCGAGGGGTGTTGTTGTTGAACTTGCACGCTCAAACTATGTAAGTCAAGGCATTGTCTTTTTTTGTGCTTCCCTGCCATGTACTCCTGACCTGCATTATTCCCAATTGTGATTTTCTCCACACTCTTTGGCTTTTGCATTTTGTCAAGGAAAAAAAATGTCTTTCTCAGAAATTAGGGTTCTGGAGAAAGTTCCCTGTCATCTACTTCTGACCTGCATTATTCCCAATTGTGATTTTCTCCACACTCTTTGGCTTTTGCATTTTTTCAAGGAGGAAAAATGTCTTTCTTGGAAATTAGATTTCTGGAGAAAGTTCCCTGCCATCTACTTCTGACCTGCATTATTCCCAGTTGTGATTTTCTCTGCACTCTTAGGCCATTGCATTTTGTCAAGGAAAAATAATGTCTTTCTCGGAATTAGGGTTCTGGAGAAAGTTCCCTGCCATCTACTTCGGACCTGAATTATCCCCAATTATGATTTTCTCTGCACTCTTTGGCCTTTGCATTTTTTCAAGGGAAAAAAATGTCTTTCTCGGAAATTAGGGATCTGTAGAAAGTTCCCGGCCATCTACTTCTGACCTGCACTATTTCCAGTCATGATTTTCTCCACACTCTTTGGCTTTTGCATTCTGTCAAAGAGAAAAAACAAGGGGAAAAAATGTCTTTCTTGGAAGTTAGGGTTCTGGAGAAAGTTCTTGAGAGTTAGTGTCTCCTCCTCATTCAAGGGAAAGACAAGTTTCCAAGTTTCCAATTATGATGATTCCCAATTGTGATTTTCTCCACATTCTTTGGCTTTTGCATTTTGTCAAGGAGAAAAATGTCCTTTTCAGAAATTAGGGTTCTGGAGAAAGTTCTTGAGAATTAGGGTCTCCTCCTCATTCAAGGGAAAAACAAGTTTCCAAGTTTCTGAAACATTGTCACTAGGAAAGAGGAAAGGTATACTGGTCAATAGGTAAGTAGTAGTTGGAGGATCAGACATTGCAAAAGAACATTGAAAGTTTCTGATGTGCATTTGTCTTGATAAGGTGGCAATCATGTGAGGATAAATGGTCGAGAAAAATGCTTCATTGGTAACAGCAAGAAAGCTTGACAACCCTTGTCCTATTTGTTGAAGTAACTGACAACCAATTACGTGCCGCTCCAGGTCTGTTTGGACTGAAGAGTGAGATCACATCACATTTTTTTAGATGGATGTGGATGTGCCCAAGTGGAGAGGGGAGATAATTGCTGGTTGGAAGGGGGATGAAGATGAAGTTGTGAACATTGATGATGAGGATGGTGGACTTGGAGGTAATAGCTGTTTCAATGTTTTGTGCAATGCCGGATCTTGGTGAATTTCTCAACAGGAAGTATCTACAGATGTTAGGTTGTGTTTGTGAGCAGCAAGAAATTTGATCATTGTAAGATGGCAGTAGTAGTCAGCTGACGAAAAATTCTAGAACAGCGTAAAGTGATTTGTTTTTGGGTATTAGCTCAAAAAAGATATGTGATTGTCTTAGGTTTGGTGGTGACAGAATATGGCGATTCCATAGGGCTACACAGACAAGATGCTGGTCACACTACTGAGAATGGTGGGTTGGAGCTTGCAAGCATTTTGACATTTGGGAATAGAAAGGAGGACAATGTTTCTTTGGAACCATGGAATGAGGGAGCACTTTTTCAAGCTCATCATGTGGTTACATCTAGTGAGTTAAGAAGTCAAAGCCAATGCCATTCCCATGGACACTGTGAGGCAGCATCAACTGAAAAAGACAACCCTAGCAGAAATGGAACCGAGGTCAGTGCATCATTGTATGTGTGGAGCAAAGCCCCTTCTTATGACAGCCCAGTTTAAGAGTTGCATGCTCTAGTATTCTTTATCATGTTGGTTGTAGGATGTGTGAAAGCAATGTGATCTATCTATGTTTGTTCATAGGTTGGTGGGAAGCGGATGTGTATGGAGATGGAACCATCATCTCTGATTCAAAACAAGAGGGAGAGATTAAGCACAGTGACACCACATACCAAGATACTTGCAGCAGGGGAAGAAGGGATCAAGAAATGCGGTGGAAACAAATGTGAACTCTCAGATGCCAAAAGTGATCACCTGCAACAATTGGGTGGTGAAAACCAGCAACAGAGGGGAAGTAGTAAATCTTGGGTAGTGAGGGGAAACACTAGTGAGGAATTGCTTGTAGCAGCAACAGAATCTGGAAGACAGCAACTTGATCATGATGATCATGTGAAAGATGGAACCCCATCTCCTAGAACCCCATGTCAGGTGGTGAACAAGGTTCTAATAACAGCGCATCAGCTTCTCAATGATGCACATGAAGGAGGAGATTTTCCTGGTTTAGGAGAGTCTGAACAGGATGATGGGAAGAAGCAAATGGAGTTTGAACACAAAAGCAAGCAATCTCGCCAGAATGAACAACATCAATCTGGAGCTGGTCAGTTAAAACTCTATTGGATTCCATGGCTATATTATGCCAATATCTGAGTATATATCTTAAGGAAACTCCTGATTTTTCCATGATAGTACAACTCACACAAATGTGTGTCTACATTCTCATAAATCTATCTCTTGTGTAAATATTTGCAAGCTTATCCTCAAATCCTTAAACCCTAATCTCTGAATTCCAGACATGAAACTTTACACGTAATCCCGAATCCCTTCAAGACACGTTAATCTTATTACACTGCATCCAATGTGCAGAAGGTGGTAGAAATTTGGAGGTGCAAAGTAAAGGAGATGCTGCATTTGAAAATCAGGTCTGTGTTGCTAGTTTCTCATCCACTATATGCACTTAGTCTTTGAGAGAAAGGGTGGCAGAAATTTTTTAATCTTAAATGTGCTCTGGAAAACATTTTTATTTTTATTTTATTTTTCTTATAGGAGTTTGGAGGTAAGGTGAGGGATAGCTTCTGCTTTGGAATTTCTCAATAGGGCGTAATGTTGTGGTTCAGTAGGGTATCAGGTTTGCTTTAGGACATGGAACATACATGGTGGCTTCCCTGAACAAGGTGCTGGGTTTTTGGGATTTGTTGTGCTCATTTGAATGGGCCATCCATTTGTGCTCACCATCTATCAGATTTGTGATTTTGGGTCCATGGGGTAACACTCTTCTTTCGCACAATTATCCACATCTTGTAATCCATTTGGGTCTCCCTTGGAATTGTACTGAATTTCAGGTTGGGATGAAGAGGATGCGAGAAAGCAGAGGTCGTGTGCAAGAAAGGAATGTAAGAGAGAAGACAAAGTTTGCCAAAGCGTGTGATGCAGCTCAGCATGTACATGAGAGATTGCCTGTGGATATTGAAATTTTGCCCCAGAAGAGGATTGTTGTGTATGATACCCTGAAGAAGGAACTTGAACTCTCAGATGGGGGTGTGCTTCGAATTGATCCTGAGTCACTTGGAAAAATCTTCAAGAAAAGCTCCAAAGGCCCCATGCCACGAGAATGCATACAGGAACTTGGAACTGAGAAAGTGAGGAGTCGGTTTCCGCGGCGTGGGCGGAGCTCCAAGGGATTGGATTTCACAACACTTGATCAAAACTGTGAGTTTGCAAAGCGGTTGAAGGATATATGGATTCGGGAGTACGATGAAGAAAGCTTTGTCATCATGTTGCGGATGAGATTTGTTGCTGCCTGTCTGATGGAAGAATCCGGAAGCCCAGTGAATTGGGCAGCGGATCTTTCTCGTGAACTCGGGGGTAAAATACGGGATATTTCTTCTGGGAAGAGTCTCGGATTAAGTGCTTTTGATCATCGGGTGCTCCTCAAGATTTTGGAAAGTACACAGGAAGAAGAGGGACGCCAATCTTCTGCAGCTCATGGTGAAGCAGCAAGGGAACGTGTGGAGTCATCAGGTGAGGAATCAACAATGGATTGGATGGAGTACAACCACCTTTGTCAAAAATGCAATTTCGGTGGCGAGCTTCTGTGAGTTCTTCTGCCACTGACACTTTTGCAATTTGTATGTTAGCACATTTGGATTTCAGACTCTTTTGTTTCTTTGAGCAATAATGTTCAATGATTCATGCTGAATGAATGAAAGTACTGCACATGTGTCTTTCTTGATCTTTTCCTGCTACAATCAGGAGCAAGAGTATATGTATAGCCTTTTAGAGGATGAGCACACGAGTGGGAATTGTACTCATTAGAAAAATTATCAGTTTGGGCTGGTGGGTCTTAAACTTTACATGCTGATATACTTGCAGGTGTTGTGATGGAAAAAGGTGCAGAAATACATTTCACTTGGGGTGTTTGGACCCTCCCTTACTGGAAGTACCTACCTCCAAGTTCTTTTGCCCAAGTTGCAGTCAGAAGAGGTCAGTGGTGAAAGCTCAAGGTGAAAAGGACAATGAGCAGACCACACACAGCACAGAGCACCAGAATCACATTCTGAGGTATGTGCTTGTTGCTCTCAAGGTCATTACACTTGTACTGTCACTTGTTTTCTCTATGTCTGATGTACTGTGCAAGCAGGCCCACTTGGGGATGGCCAACAAGACCATCTGACATGTGAGTGGGTGGCGGATAGTGTTGATTGGTGGCTGTTTGGCAGTGTCTAATGCAAATTCTACAAATGCTCCTGACTATGTTTTCATTGGTACTGTCTTCTGTTCTGTTAACAGAGGTGGTGAACCTTCTGGTGCTGTGGAGCTGGCAAATCAACATGAGAAAAATGGCAGTAATTGTGGATCAAATGGAGCATTGTCTGAGATCATTAGTGTTCCAAGGGTAAAGCTCCTGCAGCAGGAAATTGAGCCTAAGGATACCCAGCTCCCAGAACAAGTTACAAGGTCCACAAGGAAAATGCATATAGGTAGTAACACTGAAGAAGGCCAACCCTTTGGGAAAGAATCTCAAATCACAAACATTACTGTTATCAATTGTACCACAGATTCTACACCTGGAAAATGCCACAATGAAGGGTACCAAGGGACTGAAACCCATTTTATTGAGCAAATTGAAATGTTGCCTCCAAGGACTGTTGGGGCTCCAACTAGTCACATGCAACTTGTAAATGAAGATAAGCAACACAGCAGTCACTGTGAAACAAGTCTCTTGCAAGCTCCTGTTGCGAGTAAATCTATGGTTCATGCTTTTTCTTCAGAAAAAAGTCATTGTTCCCATCCACATGAGGGGCAAATTGCACCATTTATGCAGTTTGAAATCTTGGGCAATCACCGTGAAGGAAGGGAACCTGCCACTGGGGTTGGGATTGAAGCTGCAAATGCTGTACAAACTGCCAATGAAAAATTCATGGGCAATGATTGTGATACTGTAGGTTGGACACATGAGAGTACGATGGGGAAGCCTCTGGTCGAGACTTCTTCTTCACCAGGAAGAAATGTAGCAACAGCAAAGTCATCATCCATACTAGACTCTTGTAGACAATTGTGTGATGATGATGAACAAATGCACATGGAAGAGTTTCCTAGCAGCGATGATCATAACAGTCTATGTGAGGAATGTGATACTGGAGGAGAGCTTATGTAAGGCTTCTCTTTCTACTGAACTTTGACTGTGCTGATGATTATGCTTGAACATTCTTTTTGATGTACACAAATTTTTTGCATTACCCTGAAACCAGGAGAGATCTAAAAGTAGTAAATTCCTTAATGGTTTTATTTGGGTGGATGGGTGGGTGGGTGTGTCTGGGGGGCCCAAATGGTATATTTTTTGTGACAGTTTATGTGATGGAAGAGGGTGTCGGGCTGTGTATCACAAGGATTGTTTAGACCCTCCATTAGAGGCAGTTCCAGCAGGTGAATGGTACTGCCCCCAATGTGAATTTAAGCGTAAAGGAGGCATAATTGAACGGATCTGGGCTGCACGAAAAGTTGGCACGGCTGCTGTACCATGCAATGTGACTGCAACTCACAGGGTCCAGGAGAAGACCATGGGGCCTGACAAGAACATAGATTTGACCAATAAAGAGCCTTTTAGGGAGGATAGAGATTGTAGTGATCAGGTGGTGGGTGTCAATTATGCGACTGTGATTTCCTCATCCCAACAAGCTCAGAAACAACACTCACTGGAAGAGATAGATGACAAGGTCAACAACTCTGAGCTTAGGGAGAGATACCATGGTTCAAAACTGGAACTAGAAGGTGAATGGGAGTATCTCGTGCAGTGGAAATCACGATCTCATGCACACAATAAGTGGCTTCCAGAGGCGGAACTCATCAAATTAGGACCAAAAGAGCTCGCCCGTTTCAGGAAATCATTGGCTCAAGGACAAGTAAGTTCCTCTACATCTGCCACATCTCAAACTTGCTAGTCAACTGTGTGGTGTCCTAGATTACATGACACCTTCCATTGTTGTCTTGTGACCCAGCCCAAAGATCAAGCTATTGCAACTGTAAATCAAGGAATTGAGCACGTGGGTGGGGAGACTTTGCATGTTTGAGTAGCCGAGATAATGTTCAACTGATATACCATTTTTTTTTGCAGGTTGACAAGTGGAATCCTGGATGGGCTCAGCCAGAGCGTGTGATAAAGAGAAGGCAGGTGACAGACGGTGGTATATGTAGGGTTGAGTGGCTTGTAAAGTGGACAGGATTAGGCTATGAGCAGTGCACTTGGGAACCAGCAGATGCTGGCATTCTTGCATCTCCAGACATGAGCAAGCTTTTTTTAGCTTATGAACAGTGGACGAAAGCAGCAAGTGACCGGATTAGTTGTAAACGAATTGAAGAGGTGTGTGATTTGCTAATTACCATTGAGTGATCAGCAGTTTGTCCTTTTGCATGATTTCTTGGACCAACTGTTTAGGGTTTAGGGTGTGTGATTTGTTTTTAGGAAGTTTGTTTTGTTGAGACTAGGAGCAAACTATGCACCCAAGAAATGATTTGAAACATGAATCAGATTTTATTCTGGTGCATGACCTGCAGCTGAAAGACAGTTAGGGATAGGTGTGCTGGCTCTTTTTACATGCAGAACCTTTTATGTGAAGAAAAACCCATACTTGCTTGAATTGGTACTTTTGTAAGTTTATGGCATCCAATAAACCAAGGCCCATGGAGAGAGTGCTTCTGATCCTTATATACATCATAAACCAGCAGCTATGAGATTGGATCAATTTCTAGAATGAGGTTTTCTTGTCGGGGAAAGAAAATATCTAGCATAGTGGCAGATTTTGGCAGTTGGGTCTTGTGGGCTGGAAAAGGACTGTCCTCTCTCAACAGTCTAGTTCTGATTCCTGGGGTTTCAAGAGATTCTCCTGAAGTGTTGAGATGTCGTTGAAGGGGTCGGTTGCAGGCTGATAGGTTACATAACAAGCCATTGCTCAATCTGGACAAGCAGCCTGATTGGATTTTGTCAGGGCACATTACATCAACCCAGTTGGATGCACTGAACCAGTTACGGGAATGGTGGCATAATCGCATGAATGGAATCTTGGTGGATGAGGGCAGTCAGGTGAGAAAATCTAACATTTCAACCTTGGCTTGGATATCTGAATTCTAGGGTTTCAAGTTGATATGTCTGTGGAGTTCTGCAGATTATGGTCTTCTATGGTCACAGCTGTTTTTACAGTTTTAGTTGATAACACACATGGAACCCTTTTTCCAGAGAACCCAAGTTTGTGGGTACTGATCTCCCAATCCTATGACTGATGCTGGATGCAGGAGAAAATGGTGACAACAATCCTTTTCATCTTATCTTTGGTGGAAGACTTTCGAGTGGTGCGGCCGACCCTGATTGTTGTTCATGTTGGGTTGCTTTCAAGCTGGGAACAAGAGCTTCGACTTTGGGCTCCAAAACTGAATCTCGTCTCCTATGCTACAAAAAACGAGGAAGCTAGAGATGTGATCCGTCGAGTCGAATTCAACCTTCCTGGTGGACCGTTTAAACCAGACATTGTTTTGACTACGTTTGAAGTCCTCAATGCTGTGAGGATATATGCCTCCTTTGTGAAACTTTCCATCCATGTTGCCCTACTATCAAAACCTGAGGCACCCTTGATTAGGGCTTGCAAGTTATCAACCAAATAAGCTGTATATAAACTTGTGGATTTCAGGGGAATAGACTGTAGATTACATGATGGGTAAGCTGGTATGTGTCTTTGATATCTTTAGTACAAGTCTCAGCTCTGTTTGAATCAAGCAGCCTTTCTGTGGGGCTTTCTGTGGCTTTAAGCTAATGTGTTGTTGGACTTACAACATCATGAATGTCAACTGTCCAGGACATGGAGGTCTTGGAGAAGGTTGATTGGGAGGTTTTGATTGTTGATGAGGCACGACGACCTCGTCCGCAAAAGGCGTTCCGTGCCTTCTGTCAACTCAGTTCTGTGTTCCGCCTCTTGCTCTTGAGTGAAACTTTGAAGGTGGGATTTTTGCCCAAAACCTAAAACCCTAAACCCGTTGTATGTATGTTGATTGCATTCAGGTTTTTGGGCTCTGTGAACCAGTCTCATTTGCAACAGTTTTATTTCAGGGGACAACATGCTGTTGATGAAAAAATTGATGTTCATGTATGACATAATTTGCCATGCAGATGAATGTGGAGGAGCTTTCACAATGCATTGCTTTTCTTGAGCCAGAAAAGAGTGATGTCATGTATGGACAGGAAGGTGCTCTTATTGCAGAGTTACAGCAGCAACTGAGAGGACGCCTCCAGGAGTACACTCCAACTACACCTCTGGCAGAATATTGGGTACCTGTTGAGCTGACGCATGTGCATCTTCGCCAGTACTGTGACATCCTAGTGAAAAATTTTCCTGCTCTTTCTCGGAACCGCCGTGACCAGTGCTCTACCCAGATTCAAACAGTAGTTGCAAAGCTTCGCCAGGTTTGAACCTCTCTAGAGAGGATGCCCCAAGCCCTATGAGTGCACTCTGAGCTGCTGTTTGTGGACTTTAAGAGAGCATAGGATAGCCAGAGTTCTCAGGAGCTATGTTCAGGACTTGCTCCTGTCATCAGGGTGGTCTTAAGCTTATCTAGGCATTATTCTGGACTCTGGAGAGTTGTGACAAAGTTTTCTGATGGTGTATGTATGTGTGCATTTGGGCAGTCATGCAACCATCCATTTTTGGCAGATGCAACATTGGAAGCACAAATTGGGCCTGGCCTTACACCGAGGGAGATTCTAGAAGCCCACATTCAAATGAGTGGAAAAATGCGGCTCTTGCATTTAATCCTTCCAATTCTTCAGTCAGCCGGCTGGCGTGTTGTTATTTTTGCTCAGGTATGGTTGGATTTGTTAGACAGTTCCCGTAATCTCAAGCTGTTGTTTTTTGTCCCTTTGTTATATTTTTCCCCTTCAATGTTGCCCTCTTCTGATCTGTTAAATCTCTTGCATTTCCAGGAAACAAAACAGCTGAACATTCTCGACAAGTATATGCTTCAGTTATTTGGGGCAGATTCATTTGAGCGAGTGGATTCTGATATGGCAGTTAATCACAAGCAGCTTGCAACCCAACGATTCAATTCTGATTCCTCAAAGCAGTTTGTGTTCCTCCTCAAGTCTGGCATCCACATTTCGTTAAGGAATGTGCAGCTTGTCATCATTTACGACAGTGACTGGAACCCAGAAAATGACACCAGGGCTTTGAAAAAAGTCCATTTTGAAGGAATTGGAGGCAAAAAACCTCTAGCTGTGTTCAGGCTTTACACCGAACTGAGTGTGGAGGAAAACATTCTTGCTCTTTCCCATGACAAGAAAATACCCGTGATCTCTTCAAACTCGATGGTCAGTGCAAAAGTTTGCCACCGAGTTCTCATGAGAGGCGTGAAGGAGATATTTGACTTGTATGATCATGCCGAAAGAACAACTCACTTGAAGGCACAAAGTGAAGGTTCTTTGGGTGGGTTCAAGGGAAACAACCTACAAGATCTTAGTTCAAGACGTGAGTTGCAAAGAGTTTGGTACAATGCAGAAAGGGCTCGGAGGCTTGTGTATGGGGCATTGACCCCAGAAGCTTGTGATGGGTGGTCAGTCAGGGATGAATTGTTGGGTTCTATTTTTTCGTCAAGAGAAGATATGGCGCCTGTTTTCACAGAAAGTCATGTAGTTCTAGACACTAGGAAGTCAGTGGAAGGCTTTTGGACATCACTTTTGAAATGGAGGCATGAAGAGTGGCAAGCCCAAGAGGTATGCTTACTTTCCTTTTTCTTGATATGACTGTACACATCTGTCATTTGCATTCTCAGGGTAGTGCTACTTACTAAGCATCAGATACCCTTTCTGTAGATCTTCATAACTGGAAAGTCATTGCATATTCCTTTGATGATATCTGTTTGTATGCTGACCTCCATTAGTTACTGTAGGTCTCTATTCCAAGCAAAGAATCACTTTGTGGGTTTGCAAAAATGGTGCACACCCACAAACCTGGATCAAAGGATTGCCCAGGATCCTTGTGGTGGGTTCCTGTGAGATTTTAGTATTTTTGTGCACTGAGACGTTCAGCCTTTGTGCGTGCACTTTTTCTTGCCTGTTGGTGTACATTAGGTGAACAATCTAGGCAAAGGACACCGAGAAAGAAGAAAGGTAGCTTACAGTGAAGAGGCACTGGCATCAGCAGCATACACAAAAGCCCAAGTGACCGAAGAACGAGAAGGAAGACTGCAGAGATTGCAACGGACTGGTGGTGGTGACAATGGTGATCCAGACTGGAGCTCAGGAGAAAGTCCTGAGAACCAGGATACAGAGTTTTTCAATTCCACTCAACCATGTACTGATGAACCACATGAAGTTATGGACGCCAATGATTTGGACAGGGAAGAAGAAGACCATTCTTGTCTCAATGATGGAAGTTCTTCTTTTCATGACAAGGAACTTTCTGTGTCTACTTCAGGAGGGAGCACTCCTGCTGTCCTACCCACTACTGATACAGCAGGAACAAGCCCTAAGACAACAGTGACTGATGTAGGGGTAAGTCTGTTTGGAAGACAACAGGTAGGGTCAACAACAGCAACAGCAAAATGTATTCAGCTCATAGACGCAATGATGACAACACTCACACGGCTTTGCCAAGCACTGAAGCTTCCAGTAAATAGTCATAAAACCCTTTCTTTGAGTTTTTTGTGAGTTTCCAAGGATTTTGTGCAGTGTGACTGTGTGTCTTCTGGGCTGTGGGTTTCTCCGATCTGTGGAGATTAGTTATATTATTGTTTGAAGTCTGTTTGGTGGCCATGAGGACCAAAGAACCTCATTTCCTCCTGCTTCTGGGGCTGTTCTGTTTAGGATGTATTCAGTCTCTTTAGCAGCAGTTTCAGAATTCTGAGATGGTCTACTGGCACTCCAAGCTCTCTACCTTGGATTTGAATACTCTTTTTTTCTCTGTCCCTATTTTTCTCTTTTGTTTGACTGTTTCTCACCTTGAGCTATGTCTCTTGAGTGGTAACTCAATGTCGTGACCAAGTAGTCTTTCTGTTGCTTCTCGAAACAAGACAGAAACTTGGAGATGTGAATATGGTATTCATGGTTTGACCACATGTTGGGCTGATTACTACATACTTGTCCATACCCATTGTCAGGAGCTGATTGAAGTCAGTGGGTGGGTAGTCAAGGCAGCTTGTCACTGTCATTCACGAGGAAGATGATGGGTTTTGAGGTTTAGGGTTTAGGGCTTTTAGGGTCTGACACTTTGTGAGAGACTCTCATGAGGCTATGACTGCCACTCATTGTCATGTTGTTGTTCACACTGTTGTTGTGGAGATTGTATTTCTCTGCCATTTCATAGACATTGAAATGCTTTTTTAAAGTCCAGAGTGAACTGGATGCCTTTTCTTTTGATGGATGACTAGATCAGGTGGTTTCTTCTTTCTACATTTGCAGGCCAAGAATGTTGCCAACTGTGCTCATTGGGTGTTAATGGTCATGTTGACTTCAAATTGTTCTTGTGGACAATTTCTTTCTCTGCAATTTCATAGATATTTATTTCTATTTTCACAGTGGACCAGATGCTTTTTCTCCTGGAGGCTTTTTCTATTGATGGATGACGATTGGGTGGTTTATTTCTTTCTTTCTACCTTTTGTGCAGGAGAATGTTGCCAACCATGCTCGGGACTTAGTCATTCATGTCAGCAAGATGTCCAGCTTGCTGAAGGACAAGAGGTCACATTATGAGATTGTTGCCCTTGATCTTGCTCTGGTATGGATCTCTCTCTCTCTCTCTCTCTCTTTATGAGAAGAAGTTTGCAAGGAATGAGTTTTCTAGCTTAATCAGAAAGTAGTTTGATTCTTCTCTGCTATAATTTGTCATATGCTATTACTGGTTCCACACAATGCAGGACTACTACTGACTGAAAAGTTTTGAGTTTGTTGGTGTCTTTCTATCAGTGTTGGGTAGCCGCTCATGATTTACATCACCCTCTCAACAAAAGAGAGACAATCAAAAGTGCAGAAGCTGAAATGGGAATCAAGTACAAGTATGTTGACCAACTGGAAGAAACATTGTATCAGAAGTTGAAGGGAATGTGTGCTAATTATCATGCTCCTGCATCTCAACCTTCAGCTCCTGTTCTGGTTGAACTTGTGGTGCCTTCTTTACAAGAAGGCTCTCCTGTGGTTACTTCTTCTGCACACCTTGAAATGCTGCCGTGCAACTCCAAAGATGCTGCTGCTTTGGAGACCACAGTCAAGGAATTGTCGTCCTCACTGAGTGTGGATTCTGAGGCTTCACCGTGTTTGCAACCTCAAGATCCATCAGGAGGTTCTGAACTGCAAGCACAGGAGCCCGGTTTGTCCGTACCAAATATAGGTTCTGGAGCTTCACAAAGCTTGCAACCTAAAACTCAGTCAGGGGGAAGTTCCTTTCCTTCAAAACTCCAAGCACAGCAGTCTTTGGCTTCTATGCAACTGCTTAGATCTCCAGGAGCGGTAGCAGAAACAACACAAACCTCTCAACCCCAGACAGGGTCAGCACAATGTGCTAAAGATGCTACCTCTGATACTTCATTTGAACAGTCATATCAACTACAGCAACCGGATGAACCGCAGTTATTACCAAATTTGGGTTTTGCAGCCTTCGCAGGCTTCCAACAACCTCAAGCCCGGTCAGGGGTACCTTCCCAAGTTCAAGTGCAGGAGGTTGCATTGCCTTCTTCAGCACCACTGCAAACTACCCCTTTCTTATTGCCAGAGTCACAGCAGCAGGTGCAACCAATACCCATACACACCTTTCTTCTCAGGGATTTAATTAAAAAAATCTCTGAAGTTAGTTCATTGTCTTCACATCAACTTCTGTTCCAGAGCTTGAAAATGAAGCAGTTAGGGTTTAGGGTTTAGCCTTTGAACAATACAAAGCATAGAAATTGAATGACTACTTACAATCTGGTGATTCCAAAACAGATGTTCTCAACTGAGCTTCTCTTGTCTGAAAGACCTGAGGAACAAATCAGTGGAATGTGGCCAAGAGCAGAGACTGTGGAAATGCAACAGATGAGAGCTCTTGTCAAGGGACAAACAAAAGAAACCGAACGGTTTGCTCAACGAACAGAAAAGGAGAAGGAGGTGATGAGAAGAAAGCTTGAGGTGGCCTCTGCAAGTGTCATGAAGCATGCAGACCCAGGACCCATTCTGGAACAGCTACAAAAATTCTCTGATTTTGATGTCAGAGTATTGAATCAGCGACTTGCAGAAGAGAGGAATTTGATGGAGTTTCGGCATGGTATGGAGCTTGGCAAACTGAAGGAACTACATGCAGTGCAGAGAAGCCGAAAGGACAACAGGAGTGCTGTACCAGCAGCAGATGTTTTTGCTCTTGAGTCTGAAGTTAAGACTATATGTGAATACTATAGTCAGCTTTTGGCCTCTTCTCAGGACACAAACACACCATCACCACTACTCTCTACTACTCCTGTCACTTTGGGAATGTTGTCAGTGCAGTCAGCAAACTCATCACTGGTAACACTGCCACACGAGGCAATTGAACAAAATGAAAGGCAGCAACAGATGCAGCAACAATCAAGCTGCCCTCCAACACTACTGGGTTCGAGTGGTGACAAACCTTCAGGAGGTTTGTCATCCAGTTCACTGCCTTCTGGCCAATATGAAAAAGCTTATCAGTGTTTAGAATCAAGGATTGCACTGTCATTACCCATTCCTGTATCGAGGGGTCCAACCCCTGTATCAGGTGCAGCTGGCCAAAATGCAAGTGCTCATCTGGTTTCAGGGTCCACCAGGATTGCAGCTCCAGCACCCATTTCCATACCAAGGGCTCCAACACTTGTATCAGCTTCAGCAGTCCAATATGAAAGTTCTCATCTGGTTTCAGAATCCACCCAGATTGCAGTGACAGAAGCATCTGTTCCCATATCAAGGGGTCTGACCTCTGCATCTGCTGCAAACAACACCCACTATGAAAATGCTCGTCCAGTTTTGGAAGCTGGGATTGCAGTGCCAATACCTGTTCCTGTATCAAGGGGTCGATCCTCTGCATCCACTGCAACCGGCCAATCTGAAAGCGCTCATCAAGTTCTGGAACCAGGAATTTCAGCACCAACACATGTTCATGAATCAAGCACTCTGATCCCTTCATCAGTTGCAATGGTAGGAGTGATTTTTGCGCCTCTTTTTACAGTCCCTGTCAATATATCTAAATTGATCAAGATAATGCTGTGTCTTTTTGACTCTATCCAAGGTCTGCAAGACTCTGAAAGGTTTGTTCTTTCAACTTCCTCTCAGAGTCTTAGAGATGCTTCAGAAGAAGCATTCCTTCATTCTTGTACTCACTCAGGTGTCAATAATTCTTCAAGCTCACATTCTTGTGGTCTCCATGTTTGCAGGTTGTGGCAGCATCTGCATCACCACATCCATCCTCAGCAATATTAGTTAGAGAGCAAGAAAAGCTAAGCTCAGTGGCAAACAAACTCAAAGGCCTTTTCCAGGAAGAGGTAAAAGACTTTTCCAATGATTTCTCAAAATTCCATTGATTCCAAACATAATTTGCTTACTGACAATCGCCACAGAGTCTGAAAACCCATTATTGTTTAGGGAGACATATGTGATGTTCTACATACATCAATGCTTGACATAGCCTTCTGGCTATAGATTAGACCTTTTCACTAAGTGTGGATGTAAACACTCCCAACTGTCAGCTTTGATTGTTCTGTTTTGCAAGTTTGATTGCCTTATTCAGTTGTGCTTTATTGTTGCAGACAAAAAGGATCAAAGCACAATATGACAAGGAGGCAGAGCAACTTCACCGTAGATACGAGGCCTTGTTAACAGAGGAGCATCACTTGTTTTCTGAGAAGCAGAAGATGCTGCAGCATGACATAGCAAAAATGGACTTATATTTGCAATCAATGCATGGTTCTTCAACTACTCCATCTCAAGGTACACACAATTTCTGTACCTTTACTTAAAGGTTTCAGTTCTGTGCAGAGAGAGATATATGAGGTTGTTCAAGGTACCCACCTATCTTGATGGCACTTGTTATCAAAGATGCTTTGTCCATTGCCACCCCCACGTTGCCTTTTTTGGTCCCAATCCTTTATTGCAACTTGGTATCATTGTTGACAGGATGATTTACTGCATATTGCAGCTAATTTCTTTTGTCTTTGCTGAGCAGGAGGGACTTATACAGTTGCTTCAATGCCTCAACAAACCAGAAGTATGGCTGCATGTGCGATTGCAAGTGCGGCCAAAATGCGATCACTGGCTCAACAACAACAACCAGCTGCTGGCACACTCCCTGTTTTCCAAACAACAGGAAGCTCATCCAGAGTTCAATTTGTTGGGGGAACTTCAGGCTTAGCCACCACCACCAACTCTAGAACACCTCCTTGTGTGGCAGGTGCAACAACCTCAAGTCACCCAGCTCCAGAAGCAAACACACCACCAAGTTCCATGGAAAACCTTCCTTCATGTCATGCTGGAGTGGCAGTGATAACACGACCATCCAAGAACATGCTGCAAGTAGGAGTAACTCATGTTCCAACGGTGGCAGTGACGATGAGCAGCAGGTTGAGAGAACAGACTCATCATATGCCAGATAACAGCAGTACTCAATTAGCAGGAGCGCTCAATTCTAGCAGTGAAAGGGGAGGCAACAGCTTGGTTGGGACTGAGATGCACCCAGCCATGCCTGCCAGTCTCATCTACTTGTCAGATTCTGAGGATGAACAATAAGAAAGAAATTAAGGAAAACTGGGTAGGTGGATCCTCAGAAACTGTTGGGATACAAGAACTGGGTCACCATGTTCAAGTCTCCTCACTTTGTAATATTACCCCAAGTCCTAGATTTACCAACTTTAGGCACACAAATTTATCAAAATCCTTGCTTGGCCAACTATTTTGCAGCACTGTACAGAATCGTTACACCGGCTATGATAAAAAGATAGATGCAAACTGTAAAAGGTAATGATGTTGCTCAGATTCCCGAATGTCTTATACCAGAGTGTGTCATTTGGCAAGTCTTTACTGAGATCTTTGATGTCTCTTGACTTCACTGCATGACTCAGGGCACAGAGTTTGTCAAACAAACCTTGCAACACATCTTGTGAACCCAAATCAAAGTGGTTGGCACAGAGCTGAAAGTAAAATTTGCTCATGAACCCAGAGATTGTAGCGATTTCTTCCATTTGCAGCTACAAAATGCTTACGTTCAGCTGTGTCAAAAGTGTTCTAGCTTAAACTGCTTTGCAAAAATCATCGTGAACGATCTTTCTCTTGCGCTGTTGAGCAATCTAGCAAAATCCCATTAGAGTGGACAACAAAATTGTGCATATGTATGGATTTCAATACTACAAGAGCTTTGATTCTCATCATCATAATTCTCATCCAGTTGCTAGAATTTTTTTGTAAATGTCTCATACTCTGCTTGCTCAAGTTCATTTTGTCCCATTCTCTACGAGGAAATGAATGAATGGAAGTCCATCTCCGAAAATTCATGAAATGTTCAGATGAAATGAAGTTTCATGAATTCAAGAAATTTTATCCATGCTTTTATTTCATTGATTGAAGTGCAATTCACAATTTTTTTTGTTTTGTTTTTTTTGGGGGTTTGCATTAAAGTCATCTAAATTCCATGGATTATTCATCCATGAAAATCATTTGTGAATTTCCAATGGATGGGTGAATGAATGAATGAAGTTTTGTTGATAAATGGATGAAGTTTCATGTGTGAGGGCAGAATTTTGGGTTTAGGGTGAAGTGGACTTGCCACTTTGGCAATGTTGCCTTGCTGACATGGAATCGACCACTTCATTTTAAACGATTTAAAAATTCCCTAGAAGAGCTTCTTTTGGGCCTCTCCTACTTTCAAATCTCATAACTTTCTTATTTCTTATTCATTTTAAACGATTTAAAGTTCCCTAGGAGAGAGAGGCACCTGAAGTTTTACAAATCATCTTTGAATTCTAAGAACAACATACATACAAGGAATTTTTTTTGGGTGTTTAGGAATCAGCCTTTGTAATATGTTTTGATGGTTTGTTTTTTTTGAGTTTTTGACCTCTTTTACTTTGGGGGTTGCTGTAACTTTCTCATTTCTAATCTGGTTTTGACAAATGTTAGTGTATCAGATGTGCCAAGAAGAGGGGTTCAAGTTTTGTTTGGACACCAAAAACATCAGACCCTGAGCACTTAAGTGTTCGGTCACTGACTAGTCTACCCTAATTATACAAATGAGTTTTTGTTTCTTTTTTTTTAGGGTTAAAAATGGGCCCAAGATAAAAGTAGAGGTGCTGATGATACAAAGGCTTTTTTTTTGGGGACCAAGTCGCCACATTATGCAAGAATTTTCTTTTTCCCAAAGTCATCATCTTTTGGACACTAGGTTCCAACAACATGCAGCCAAAAAATTTGGTCAAGTGCTCTTGTGGATGATCACCAACCCACCTACCTCACTCACAAGTTTGAAGAAAACCAATCAGATTGTCACATAGTAATAATGGCTTTCAATGCCCTTTCAATGACATCGATAAGGATGAGAAATATTCAACATACTAGAGTTATCCATAAAGTAAGGAAAACACAGCACCAGAACCCTGAGTTTGGTCATACACGGGGTGAGATGTAAAAAAAAAAAGACCCTGCAAAAAAGTACATTAGCATACAAAGGGGGAAACCCAAAAAAAAAACCATCAATTTTTGTGATAAACTGAGTTTCATCCTGTCTTTCCTTTTTTTCCTGAGTGTCACTGCAGCTGCTACAAGTATATGTTCTCACTGCTCCTACCTGTACAACTGCTATAATTAATCTCGAACCTTGTGAATTAAATGCTGAGTTTCAGCATTTCATACTGAGATTTAATAAAATTTCCTTACTTTGCAGCTACCACTGAAAGAAGGGATAGGGGATGAAAGGAGGCTCAAAGAGAGGGTGAAGACAGGGTGACTTTACTCGGATAACTCTACTGGAAAAAATATCTAGGGGAAAAAAAAACACAACTCCATAGATTAGGGTTGCAGGGCCACTGCAGAGTTCACTGCTCTCGATCCCTCCCTCGCTCCCTCTCCCTTCCCTCCCACCAAATCCAAGCTCGCTTGCTGCCTATTGCACTTGAAGAAGCTTGAGTCAATGTAGCTCCAGACGAAGAAGATGATGGTGTTCGACCATAGCTCTGGTTCCTTGGATTATTTTTCAGCTTCTTTTTCTTCTTCTTCTTCTTCTTCTTCTTCTGCATTGTTGCTGCAACGGTAAGTGAACTTGTTCCGTGTTGGAGCTTCTTCATTCATTTTGCTCTTGGAGTTTGATATCGTGGAAGCTCTTCCCCAATTGGGTTTTCTTCAGACTACCAGCCTCTTTTCTCGTCGTTCTTCCACTACTGCTTCTTCCAGGACTGGTCTGTTAGTTAGTTAGTAGAGGCTATGGTTTTCTAAGGCCTCTCAAGATGTGAGCAGCATGTGTGAGTCTCTCTATCAGCTGCTGCTGCTGCTGCTGATGTGAAGAAGAGGTTTTGGGTGCTTGTCAGATGCAGGTATTAAACAGATGAAAGAGATTTTGGTGGGTGGGCGGGGGTATTTGGGGGAATTATAAGCATCTTCAAAACAAAGCAAAGCAAAGCAAAGCTGGTGAGATTTCTTGGGGTTTTAGCAACAATGTATGCCCATTTTTGAACCCTTAATGGTTTGAAACAGTTGGGTTGTTCTAAAATTCGGTTCTTCTTGTTGACAATGTTTTTGTAGGAACAAACCTACCTTGAGCATGGAAGAAGTAGTAGGCATGGAATACTTACTTGGATGGTCAGGAGGACAAACTCACATCACTAGTCCAATCAGAAACAGAAGAAGAAGTTGATGAAAGTTTTGTCCTCAAGTGCCAAGGTATGATATTGAAACAAGCAGATACCAATATCAAGAATATCAGTAGCATCTGAATCCTTTGGTTTAGTCTTCTGTTCTCAGTAGAACTGAATCACAAATTGAAGCACTTGTGGTTTTATAGCACATATAGCATAGGGTTCGGGGTTTCAGTGTAGAGTCCTGGATGCAAATTGGGATTCAATTTAATCTTTGTTGTCACAACCCACTCTGTGAGGTTGGAGTGAGCTCTGTCTTTGAACAGCCCACTAGACAACCAACCCCTTTGGGATTACAATTTTGCAAAATCTTGAATTTTTCCTTTTACAACAAGTTCAGAGTTGTTGTAGATTAGCCACTGTTCAGGGATGCAACAACCCATCTTTTGTAATGTCTGGTTGAGCTTTAGATTCAAAAATTTGGCATCATAACGTGCATAATGGGTTTGGGATCATCTTCTGTGTGTGGTGTGACTGGCAGGTGCTTGCTTTAGTGGAAGAACTCTTGGGTTTCATTGGTTTACCAACCAAATGAGACGATCATCAGACAAAAGCTTCAAAAACTTGGGAGACAGAATGGTGGAGGGGCAGGGGGTCCCAGCTCATGGGGATGAGTTCAGGGCATGCAGAATCTGTGCCTGTAAATGTCATGAAATTCATGGTAAAGCTGAGGAGGCGGGGGAACAAACCAGGAGCACACCCTCCTTTTGGAAGCTCATTAAGATGAGCCACATCAAGAAGAACTTCATGGTAACCCTAAACCCATGTTTATGATATGCCTGTAATCATCAACCCCCCCATGATGCTCACACTCTATACACTGCCAATAGTGCTAGAAATTTAGAGCCAGACAGACAATCCTACCCACATTGTTAAGGTAGGCGTGTCTGTTGTTCATTTGGTTAGAGGGTTTTTGCAAAGAAAAATCATCTGATGTTTCTTCATGTACACTGTGGTCTGCAGCGGATTCCAATCATATTTATGGAAGAGTATGGCTACAGAGTTGGAGACAATGTGGTTCTGCAAGGGCCTGGGGGGTATACCATAGATGTGGGTCTTTCACATGATCAGCATTTTGGGTTTGCACGTGCCGGATGGAGACAATTTCTCCGCCACCATAACATTGAAGTTGATGACTACATTCTTTGCACTCTTATTGCTGATTCCTACTTCACTGTCAAAATCTTCAACAAAACAGGGTGTGAAAAACCACTTTCTGCACCTTCCATGACTGCTGGTGGTGGAAGTGAGAAATTGGACAATCTCCAGATGGGCGATGATGGGAATTGGGTGTCTCCTGCACATATGCAATCTGCTGGGGAGAAAAAACCATCTCCCCATATAAAGACACCTACACGCACAGAAATGAAAGGTGGTGTGAAGAGAAAATCTGCAGGTCAAGGGGAGCCATCCCTATTACAAAATGCCAAGAAGCATTGTACAACTAATGGAGAAACACTCAAAGATTGTCAGGATCGAGAGGAGGATGCCAAGAGTATGATGGACGTTGAAGAAGAACCTCTAGTAAGTATGGCTCCTCATAGTAGCAACAGAGGTGTTTCTGATACCGAAAACAAGAAGAAGATTGAGGAAAATGAATCATCAACTCCTCCACACTCTTGCATGAATCGTTCTCAAGCACGTATGGAAAACAGTCTTTTCAGTATCAGTGATGGATTGCCACAAGAAGTTTCAGTGACAGGGAGCCAGAAACTCTCAGGAAGCCTGCAGAAAATGGATACAACAACACTTGCAGCTTTACAATCTGCTAACGCATTTAAGTCCAAAAATCCAAGCACAGTTCTTTTTGTGAACCGGAGTGCCATTGTGAACAACAGTGTGGTGAGTGGCATGTCTGTCCTTGTAATGCCATATGGCAAAGGTCTTTGCTTTACCCCAGAAAGATCCTTGCCCTAAAAATTTTGTGCTCAATTCCTGCTTTGGATATTTTTCGTGTGTTGTGACTTTTTTGGGGTATGGATGTTTTTGTGGGGGTGTAGTACTTTCCCAAAGATTTTGCGAAAAAATGGTTCCCGAAGCAGAAAGCTGAAATACAGCTGGTGGATGCGGATGACAATAGGTGGTCTGTTACATCAAAACCATATATGAGCCATACAACTCTTGCAGGTGGGTGGAAAAGATTCGCAATTGAACAAGGCCTGGAAGAAGGCGATGTTCTTGTCTTTGAGCTCAAAAATCCCAATGAGATTGCACTTCAAGTCCATTTTTTCCGGAAAAGCAGTTATGTTAATTTTGGTGAAGGTTTTGGAGAAGCGGGTGGGTCATCTGTGCAAGACCAAGAAAAACTTCCTAGTAGTAAGACAAGACTATGTGGCAAAATTTCACAAACCCGAAGGCGACCACCCACAGAAGTGGAAAGGGAAAAGGCATGGGAGGCTGCAAATGCCATTCAGACTAAACAGCCCAGTGTCTTGGTCACTATGAAGCCTTCACATGTTATTGCAGGCTTTTCAATGGTAAATTTCATCATTTCCTCCATATACTCTTCCTTCTTTTTTACATTGTGGTTTGCAGTGAGTACTGATGCTGCATGGTTGTGTTGGGTCTGCATCTGGTTGGTACCATCTGAAACTGCTGATCCAATACAAATCCCTAAACTTGTACTGAAACATTTGAGATCATCATGAATCTGTACTGGATCAATGTCTGGTGAAGTTGAGATTATCGGTGTTCCATTGTATCTTCAGCCTATATCACTAAAGGAGATGCCAGAAAAAACAACAGATGCGATCCTGAAGGACCCAACTGGACAGAAGTGGCCAGCAAAGTGGCTAGTAAATGCTGGAGGAAAGCGGTTCAGTGCAGGATGGAAGAGGTTCGTGAAGGATCATAACCTAGAAGAGGGTGATGTGTGTGTATTTGAGTTGATCGATTCAAAACAATTGACTCTTCTCATTCACATTTCCCCAATTGTTATGGAGGATGACCCAGATAGCCCTCCAAGAGCATTGAAATCCAGAGGACTTGCTAACAATCTGACAACTCAAAAGAATGCTCTGTGTACAAGCTTCCAAAGGGAGCAGATGCCTCGAGGAAGGCAGCCAGAAGCTTATAAGTCTCCAATGTTGCAAAAGGGTGGGAAGACATCATTTGTGTCTCTTCGACGCCCTGTTACAGAGAAGGAGAGGAGACAGGCTGAAACAGCTGCACGTGCTCTCAAGACGGCAAACCCAAGTGCTGTTGTGGTGCTGACAAACTCATCTGTATACCGCCATTTTATCGTGGTGAGTTTAGGGTTATTCTACTTGGATATTTGCATTGAATTTGGACAAAGGAATGACTCCTAGATTTCAGAGAAAGTCTCCTTTCTTAACCATGTTCTGAAACATCTAGAGGGCTAGGTCAATTAAGGAGGTGATGTCTTTGAGAAGGGCATGTAGTGTAGAGGGAGGAACGGCCTCTTGGGTGTGGGCTGATTAAGAGTGGCGTTTCCAAAACAAGGGCATGCAGGGTTGGTGTCTTGGGTTTAGGATTTAGGGTTTGCTAGGTTTGGCTAATTCACCTAGCATGGATACTGTGTGAAATGCTGCTGATATGTATCAGTTTGTATCTGTTTCTTGCAGTCATTGCCAAACACTTTCAAGGACTTGCTCCCCCAAAAGCATGTGACAATTACCCTTCTGGATGTACATGGCCAGAAATTCAAGGCTCGATGGACTGTCAACGATCGGGCCAAGCTTTTGAAATCGTTTAAGCGCTTTTCCCTCTCCCATTGCTTAGAGGAAGGTGATGTCTGTGTGTTTGAGTTCCTTAGCTGGAATCCAGAAAACCCAGTCTTCCGAGTCCATATTTTCAGGGTTGTGGATCTCAAAGGTGGCTCCAGTTGCAGGCCTGATGACTGGCGGACACATTACCAAATCAACAGGCAGTCAAAGCCATATATACCAGAAATGCCAATGGGCTTGAGAAGAGCAACAGAAAAAATGGATCTGCCAAACCTTGAAAACCATAACCAAGAAACAGACAGAGCTACAGCAACAGGTTCCCAGCTGCAGAATGGTGGTTCTCAAATGCTGGATTCAAAGGTGTCGACAAAGCAACTGAGAAAACTAGCGACAAAAGCAATTTACTCAGCACTGTTGAAGTGCAAAGCCAAATCTCAGCAGGGAAGGATGGAGCAGAGAATGCAAGTGGATGCTGGTAATGTCAGTGCCCCAGATCCCAAAAGCTCAACCCGAAGCTTGGCTTCAGAGAGACGACCTTTGATGTCCAATGGAGCAAGTGAAGAAAAACAAGTCCTCCCCCTGAAGGTGCCAAAGTGTGAACCTCAAATGAATTGTCTTGCTGCTGTAAGACCCACAACAGAACGGCTTCCAAAAATTCCAAAAGCAGAACCAGTTGAGGTCACAGGTACAGGAGCTGACGGAGCTGCTCCTTGGGAACCTGAGGGCTTCACATACAAGTACACATACATGACTGAAACCGACCTAACTCAGTATCTTAAGCAGCAGGACACGGCCAAATCAGCGGATTGCTAATCAACCTTGAAACAGACAGATCTGCCTTGAACGGTAACACAATTTGGAAATGCTCAATTTTCTGTTGCACTGAAAAGACTGTAAGACATGCACTGAGAGTATTCACGAGGACAGTGTTTGTTCTGTTGATCTCATTGAGCACTTTTAGGTTTATGTTCCAGGGAGCTATTTTTTTCTTCAGTGGCCAGTAATACTTACGACTGGAAAAAAGTATGTATCAGTCTTGCAAACAACTACGAAAGGTACATTTTGACAGTATACAGCAGAATGCAAGCTGTAGTACTCATCTTCTGAGCCATAGCTGCAGCACAAAAAACCACTGCTAATTATAAACAAGATGGAACAACACTTCATACTTCAAGCTTGGCAAAGAAGTCTGCTGCAGGTATGTTGAATGTTGGATTTTTTGATTTATTTTTGGTTGGGTGTGGATAAAGCTCTTAATACTTGACAACCAAGCTAATCTGCAGAGTTATATGATTTTGTATAACAGAAATGTTTTGTTTTGTTTTGTTTTGTGTTTTTTTGGGATGGGTGTCGGTAAAACTTAAGACTACACAATGAAAATGTGTTTGCTTGGTTCTGATTGTTGTCTCTGTTCTGGCACAAGGAAATTGGTTCCAAATTGGTTCAATTTCTCACCATTCTCTATATTTGTTTATGCATGAATTCCTCGGGATCCCTTAGTTTATAATGGAAGTAAAGAGTAAAACAGTGTCCTCAAAGAATGGAAGCCCCTCTCATGACCTAACCTTGACCAATTGAAAACCCTAAACAAATTTCAGATCAATCAAACCTTATGGCCTTTAGGGAAGCTTACCCTGGATATCATGACTTTATAGAACAGTAAGTTGCTTAAGAGGCTGGCTATGTGGAAACAAATACTATATGAAACTTCTCTATATGGAAAGGGGAAAATTGATGAAACCTTGGCAAACTTCATGAAACAAAGCACTCAACAAAGGAGGAAAAGAAGGGACAAAGAGAGAGCACCCAATTCCAAGCTAAAAGAGCAAAACCCAAAGTGGGTCATGGTGGGGGCATAAAGACAAATCATGTTCCAAAGCTCTCACCAATTGCAAGAAGCATATGAGAAAGAGGGGGCATCGCATCAAAACAAATCATGTTCCAAAACCCCCACCAATCAATCACAAGAAGCATATCAAAAAGAGAAAGGGATGAAAAGAGTAAGCCTAGAAGAGCACTCGCTTGCAATGATCAAAACCCCCCACCGATCACAAGAAGCATATCAAAAAGAGAAAGGGATGGAAAGAGTAAGCCTTGCAATGATCAAAACCTTCCACTGATCACAAAAAGCATATCAAAAAGAGAAAGCGATGGAAAGAGTAAGCCTAGAAGAGCACTCACTTGCAATGACCCCGGTGTACCTCAAAACAAGGAAATTGAAATAACCTCTTTTTTCTTTAATGTCTTATTAAAATTTCCTTTTGGGTCATGATTAAAAAAAACCCCCTTCCCTCTCACATGAAAGAGATCCAAGCTTGCCTTTCCATAAGGGGACCCATTTGCCTGAGGTCCCTTGTACTCGGTGAAGGGAGCTAGGTACTAGGTACTAGGTAGGCATTTCCCCATTACTAAGCTTGGAAGCAACCTTGAAGGCACATGCTTCCCCCACTACCTAAGTAATTACAACAAGTACTTCCCCATAACATAAGAAGAGTTGTTCACCTACAACAATTTAAAATCAATTCTAATGTAACCAATGTATGAATCCTAATTCAAATCTTCTTGTAATTTTGGCACCTTTTTTTTTTGGTAAAAGTCCTTTGTAGAAGTCACATTGGGATCCTTTTTGTGGCCACTATGGAAAAATCCTCCCAAATAAATAAAATTATAAAATTATAATTTTTTTATAAAAAAACAAAAAAACACTATATGGGACATGATTGGAAAAAAGAGGGTAAAAAAAAAAAGCCGAAAAAAAACAAACAAATGGACAAACCATTGTTTATTGAACAACCACACCTTTGAGATCTTTACTCGGTCATCACTGATGGCGTACCGACTGACGTCGCCGGCATTTGCTGCATCTTTCGATGAATCTAGAGTTGGCACAAAACTTTCGAGAAGGTGGGCTCGAGTAATCCCGTCCATGTCCTCGAGGTGAAACATCATCTCGCCAATGATGACATTGACGATATCCTTGTCGATCAGGACACTTACATGGGGAGTGCAAGGAGCAGCAAAGGCATGCATCGTTGTCTGCGAGCCGAAGATCGTGCCATTGTCGAAAAACAAGTTCTTTGCACTCGCTTCTAGCTCACGATACTCGGCCCATTGGGTACTATGCATCCGCATGTGGTGCGAAGAGTAGTTATCCTTACGAAAGGGTGCCTTGAAGTATTTGACGTGCTCCGAACGACCACGCTTCATTCCCACTTCTGATTCCTCCTTTCCGAAAACCTCGCAGAATCGACACGCCGTCGTTACAACAGTGGTGCTGTTGCCCACAGCACGCTTGCATATCCGCAGGCCAAACTCAGCAACATGGTGAGCCTGGGACGGCGTGTCGCGCTTCTTAGGAGGCATCACAGCAACCCAACGTCGTCACAAACAACCACACTGTGCGCAAAAAAGTGAAAGGACTGAAATGCGTGCGCACTAAATTCGGCACCAAACCGTCTTCTAATTTCGGCATGATTCGGCATTTCTTGCCATTATGCCGAATTTAAAGTGGCTGGGTCATGGCTAGCTACTCCAATAGTTCAACAATGGTTACATCATTGATCTACCCACACAATCAACTACATGAATTCCTTTAAGTACAAAAAGATTTGGATGTATAGGTTACCAAAACCGGCGGTACTTTTGTAATATATTTGAAGGTTAGAAAATTTGGGATTTTTTTTTTCCTAGTGTAAATTCAACTAATTTTTTAGGAAATTTTGCCAAATTTTTTGATATCACAAAATTGGGGGAAATAATAATAATAATAGTAATTAATTAATTTAAAAAATAAAAAAGAAGCTCCCCTATGCTGCCTTGCCATGCATAAGAGAATCCGAATGGTAACTTAGTGAAAAAGTAACTCCGGTTGATGATGACTGGTGATAGGCTGTAGAGGTGAACAAGTAGGCATGCGGGAGAAAATAATTAGGGTTTTGGAGGTCCTGATGACTGCTGATAAGCGGTTGAAGTGAAAGCCATGGTCACATAGGGACATAACCCAAAAGAAATTTTTGTACATAATATTTTTTTTCTTTCAAGCTTGATTTGGTTCTCTTGTGTATGGCATGCACACACACAAGCAAGCAACTTACCTTGGAATGTCTTACTTACACAATTTGTTTATTGATAGGGTTTAGGGTTTAAGGTTTAGGGTTTAATGCACACCTATTTCTTTGATTGTGCTTTTGTCCATTACAAATTGACAATCTTTTTAAGATTATTTTTTCTACTAAGTTGTGATGTAATTTGTATCAAATTGGGCTCCAAAAGAATTAGGTTTTAGAACTCTAGATGATCAATGATAAGTGATTGAAGTGAACATGGTGGTGACATAGGGATAAAATGTAAAGAAACAAAAGGCCTATGCACATGAAGGCACATATATATATGCCTTCATCTTCACCAACACCCACAATGCAAATCGTTGGTGGATGCCCTTTACAACAACAAATTGAGAAACCTCAAGATTTTACTTTGCCTTTGTTAGCAAACAAGCTCTACCACTCCTCCTATGCTTTCTTTGCCCTACCCAAAATCATCCTTCAACTTCTTCACCTTGTATAATTTTTTTCTACAATTTCCTTTTTTGGTATTTTGTTTGTTATATTTTTTTTGATTTTTTCTAATTACAATGAATTTCTAAATTTGTATGGATTTTTTTTTGGTTATCAGGCTCGACCTTGCAATATTTCAAAATGAAGGTGCAGCAAATTTTTTTTTTTTTTCGCAGACCACTAAAGTCCTCCCTTTTGATTTGTTACCTTTCCCTCACACCCCACACCCCTCTTTTTTTTAATTGTTGCTTGTTTAGCAAATAAGAAAAAAAATCAACAAATTCAAAAAATTAAAATGATATTTTAATCAAAAATTTAAATGACATTTTAACTTTTTTCAAATTAACTCCTTAAACACTAATTAACATTTAAGCTTTCAATTAACTTCTTAATCCTTGTTTTCATCAACTTTTATTATTTTTTCATATTTTTTTTCATTTTATTCTCGTCATTTATCGCCATAGTCAAGACAAATAAAAGATTAACCCTAAACCTCATGCAAGAGAGTCAAGATTTTATATTGTGGTTCAAATACTTACAACCATAAATGTCATTCCTTACAAGAACATTCGATCCCAAGCTTTAGAAAACACAAATTCATTTAGTAAGAGAAAAAATTTAAATAATTTTATCATTTAGCTCCTCAACCTTTAAAAAGAAAGTTGATTAACAATGACAAAAAAAGGTTTTCAAAAACGTGATTGGGTGGAGATTTTCAACAAGTTTGACAAAATTTTACCTATGATTTTGAAACACACATCCAAACAATGTTGAAATAAAGTTGACAAATTAATGCAAAAAATATATAACAAGTATCAATAAATACAAAGTGAAATAGACATAAGTGATTACAAACAAGTTTGGTACCAAAAAAAATGCATAACATTTTTGCAATCATATTGAAAACTAACAAGGCCTTGGAGCATATGGCAATGGGGAATCAAGTTGCACTAAAAGTGCAAGTATTTTGAACTGTTTAAACATAAATAAAGATGTTACACAAGAAATTTTTAGATCTCCTCATGATCAACAAAATCTTGATGGCCCAACTCTTAAAATTTTCAAGGACCACAACACTCCATTGATTATTGCTTGTAAGAAAATGGGAGTTGAAAGGATACTAAACAAGAAGTGCAAAAAAAAGTAGCATAGATTGTTCTTTTGCATTAACTTTTGTGTTTTTTCAATTTGTGAAATCTTCCAACAAAATTGAAACAATGTAGATGAAAAATTGTTGGATTCAAAATATTTTACAAATTCAACTTCAAATGGCAACAATTTTGCAAATGTGTTGAAGTTCAAATTGACTAAAGATTAGATGATATATTGTAAGATGTGTGTAAATAAATTTTAATGTTTTCAAATTTGCAACTTTTTTAATAAAATGCACATTTTTTATTTGAATGTCAACATTTTACTTTCAAAATACATGTTTGCTATATGGTAGAATGACATTCTAACCAAGATACAAATATTTTGATATTTTAATTATTCACCCATTGCTTTTGCTTGTTTTCCTTCTTGAAAACAATTCCCTTTGTCAAAACCTATTGATTGGTCACTTCACTATTTAATATCACAAACAATAAATTCAAGGATGCCATGTAGCTCACAAAAGTTGTGCAAAACACAACAAACCATGATGATATGTGGTGTTTTGTCCACATGCATTAACATGCTTTTGTTAGGTGTTTATGATTAGTTATATAATTAAATTTAGATTAATTATGCTTAATGTAAATTATTTAAGCTAATCTAATTTAGGTGTGAACAAGTTCAAATTAAATTGTGCATTGGGTATAAAACTCAAGTTTTGTGATTTCAACTCCCTCTTTGATGATTTGAGATTCCAAAACATAGTGTGTTTATGTTTTGCAAGTTTTTTTTTTTTCTATTTATGTTATTTTTCATGGTACATGGTGTTTATGTTGTTATTTGTTATGTGTTGTATGTGTGATGATAATGATATTTGTAAGTGTTGATGTGGTAGCACATGACACCTTTAAAAATCTATCATCAATTTTTTAAAGCTCCAAATGCGTCCTTGATCAAAATTTCGCCTATATTCATTAAAACATCAAATTAGATTTTTTCAACTATTGTAGGGTTATGAATTTTGTTGTTTTTTATGAAGTATGGCTAAATAAGATAGATTGAATTGCTTACAATGAATTGTTGAACCTCCAAACATCAAATGTACCACTGACTCCTATAAAATTTCATAAGTTTGTAATCGTCTGTATAAAATAAAGTACATCACAAACTTATCGACTTTATCAATTTGTTTAAAAGTCGCACAAAATCTGTTATTTTATAGCTTCATGTTTTTTGCACACAAATGTTGTGAATTTAAAACATGTATGATGTAGATATAAGTACCATTGAAAATATTTCATCCTACTTATATGTGCATCATACATGTTTTAAATGCACAACATCTATTTGTAAAAAACATGAATTCATGAAAGAACATTTTTTGTACGATTTTCATTAACAAATTGTGCAATGACAAATTTGTGACATATTTGAAAGTCCACTATCATGGACACCACTAAGCTACCTTGCACATACATTCAAAAAAAATCTTATTTACATTGTAAACACCCTACACAACCACATTGCAAAAATGTTTACGATTGTAAAAATCTCCATGGATAACTATAATCCTTCTGGATGGCTAAAACGATAATGAAACATGGATACCATCAATAACGATTACACTGTGCTAAATGCCAATCAAATTTTGAAATAGATATCAAACATTAATTTGTCAAAGAATGAATATAAATCTTGTAAAACTTATCACTATTTACCAAAGAAGTCACACACAATGTTAATATACTTTCAAAAAGTGAAAGCATTAAGAGCATCTCCATCGCAAAATTATAAACAACTCTTTTATGTTAAAATAGAATAATGTTTAATGATCATTATCCCCCACCCACAAACTTCATAAAAGTCCCTTTAAACACTCAAAGACCATTTATGTCTTTACATTTGAACGAGTAATAGTCACTATCCAAATCCATAGTAGAATTGTTTTTTTGAAGGGGTTAAAATGACCATTACAAAATCGACATCAATACATGAGCACAATAGGATTTACGTTATCCTATTGCAAGATTTAATGAAAAGGGGTGTTTATAGATGTGCAATGAAAATGCTCTAACATAAAGATTAATCATCAACTCCAACTTAATTCCACGAACTAATATATAGAAGACAATCTTCACAACATTATGGATGAGAAACGACTCTCTCACAAAAATAAGTGAACACATAATGAAAGATATGATTTGTTGAACAAATTTCTTGACTATAAATAAATAAATAAATAAATAAAATAAAATAAAATCCTATAAAATAAAATATATTGTCTATGTAGGATTTTAGGGTTGGTGAACTAAACATCTCCTTATGCAACATTCAAATGTGTTCTTTCTTTAGACTCATGTGACCACAACCTATGAACATAACACATTTCTTTTAAACAAATAATAGAATTTATTTTAAAAAAGCAAGCTAAATTTTGTCAAAACTATATCGAACTTGGTAAAAGCCTCACATATCAAGATGCAACTTCACGAACACAAGCATATGTAAAAACATTTGAAAGATAAAAGCCAAACCCCAATTAAGTAAACCAATGTTTGTTATATAATGTGAAACAAAACCTTATGGACACAATGTGAATCACAAATAGAACAAACCAAGTTTTTAAATACTAAATTGACAAATATGATTCAGAAAAAGAACAAACCAAGTTTTTAAATACTAAATCGACAAATATGATTCACAAAAAGAACAAACCAAGTTTTTAAATACTAAATCGACAAATATGATTCACAAAAAGAACAAACCAAGTTTTTAAATACTAAATCAACAATATGATTTATAAAAAGAATAAATCAACTTTTTTCAATATTATATTGACAATATGAAAGGAGGTTGATCACACCCACTTTGGCAAAAGAAAAAAAAGAAAAAATTAACAACATGAAAAAGAAAAATAAAAAAGGAAAGAAAATGTGTTTAAAGAGAGGGACCATATCTTCCATGGAATTTTTTTTTAAAAAAAATTTATGAAAAGAAAAAATTTAAATAAAAATTGAAAAATTAAATTAAATGAAAAAATTGAAAAATAGAGGGAAAGAGGAGCAAAACACATGGTCTTTGAAAGAAAGAAAAAAACAAAGCTGAAAAGAATAACAAGCAAAAACCAAAAAAATCAGAAAAAATGAAGAAGATTTTT
>Ga0116231_10003455_pt1 | contig 32819 bp, 21 predicted proteins | sample S1TSphgellanicum_2_FD_89695 | JGI IMG/M metagenome (GOLD analysis project Ga0116231, IMG submission 89695) | Host-associated microbial communities from peat moss isolated from Minnesota, USA - S1T2_Fd - Sphagnum magellanicum MG | ecosystem: Host-associated > Plants > Peat moss > Unclassified... | reverse complement strand
GGACATTTACACTTCAAGACCTTTTCAACGGTATAAAGAACGCCTCAATGCAAGGTGTTTTGACCCCTGCCATTGTGCTCTGAGTTTTCAGGAGTCCCGGAGGACTTCCAAGTCCCATTTTTGGGAGTGTGAGTGGCGACCTCACAACTCCCTCAAAGTGGGGTTGTGACAGACGATGACAGTGACTGCCGGGTGTAGGTGAATTTGCGACCGGCGGCGCTATTGACCCGCTCTAATGGCGTCAGCGTCGCTGGCGTTCCGTGGTAGTCCATGGCCATTTGGTAATGGCTCGACAACAATTCCTTCCGAGCCCACCACCATGACAAGACGTTAATGAACCCCGATGACTGGACGACGCCGATCGACAGATACTGGTCGACCTCGTCGCCGTTACCACCAACGTCGCGCTGTGGCTGAAACATCGCAACGAAAAGTGAGTTGTTGGCTTCTTCTTGCTCAATGTTCTGGTGAGAGCTCACATCGGCCGAGTAGCGGTGCTACGATGAATTGCGGACGAGATCGACGACGAGCTTCAACTTCGTCAAGTCAGTCGACTTGGGGATCTGCGGGTTCAAGTACGTCACAATGATCATCGGTTCCTGCACCAATTGGCTCTTGTATTTCTCGAACTTCGCCTTCATTCTGACCGCCATTAGCTTGTTGTCGATCTCCTAGAGCTGTTGCTTGTTGTCGTCGTAATGTTTCAGGAGCAGAGAGACGGACATCGGCACCAGGTCGAGCGTTGGCTTGTGAGCGGTCACGAGGCTTTCCATGACTTGGCACGGCGCGCAAAGGAATGTCGACATGTCGTCGATGGCATGCCATTCCAGGTCAAGGAGAGTGTCGTGGCCAATGTTGGTAGTGTACTAGTCCATGATGATGTCAAAACGACGCGCTTGCTAGAAGCGTTGGCGCACATCTTGTGAGTCGAGTTCCAACGCATGGGCGAGTCCTGGTGCGTCGGCTTTTTGCTAGCAAGCCTGGTTACCACGACTTCGACGCGATTTTGCTGCTGCATGACTTTGTTGCGGCAGATTCTGATCAGCGCATCTCGCAGCTGCTCAGTGGGCTCTTTAATGAATGTCAACACCTTGAGTACAGCGAGCTGAACGGAGTGGTCGGTGCACCGGATGTGGTTGACCTCGCGCATCGAGCAGATGAAGGTATTGACCAACTGGAAGAGTCACGTGATAGCAACTGTCGTGTCTGACCCATTGTTGTTGACGACATTGAGCAGGTGCGTCACGACATCTCGGCCCAGGCGCTTCAGGTACTCGAACAGGGTAGCCTTGACACGCTTGTTGACGCTAATCCCGCACTTGACGTCAAGGATCGTCACGAGAATGCTCTTGTTGGTTAGAAAAACGACGTTGACCTAGTGCGCGGTTACAACGTAGAGGCCTTTTAGGTTGCAGTTCAACTAGTTGTCCAACGTCACGGAGATGGCGATGTCCAGGCTACACAGAAATGTTGTTAGTAATGGCTCCAAGATGCGGTACAACTCGGCGATTCGCTGTAGGATCGTTCGAGTTGATGGCGGCTTGTATCCGTTCGTTAATGACGCAACGAACTTCAGTTCTCGATGGAGGCTACATTCAAATGCCTCTTTTTCCCGGGACTCCCAAGGAGGAGTCCCGAAACTGTCTCGGGTTGGAGTCTCGAGACTTCGGGAGCTCATATCTCTTGGCTCCAACCTCCGATTGGAGTGAGGTCTAAACCAAAGTTGTAGCTCTCCTCGAGAGCTTTCCAACGCCATGTCTCACTCCTTCAGCAGACGTCGGAAAAGGTCGATTCTTGACTTTTAGTGGTTGGGAGTCAAACTGCCAATTTGACTCTTGGCCCTTCTTTTGCCCATAACTTGGGCTGTAGATGTTCAAATGGCACATGCGAGGCCATTTCGGGCATCTACACTTCAAGACCTTTTCATTGATATAAAAAACACCTCAATGCGAGGTGTTTTGAACCTTGAACTCGAGCTCTGAGTTTTCAGGAGTCCCGGAAGACTCCAACTTCCCATTTTTGGGGTGTGAGTTTCATCCTCACACTTATCCCAAAGTGGGGTTGTGACATTACTGCTGAGCGTCGACTAGAACATGACCTTGCCGGACGGGGCAGACGACGCGGTGTCGCTGCCGGTGATGTCATGCGCACTCTTCATGTGGGCTTTCCAGCCTGACGCATTGGTTGATCCGGAGTACCACTTGTGACACACCGTGCACTGGCGCTTTCCACAATGCTTGGCGGAGTCGCTGTCCTACCAATCCTTGACATACTCCCACGGAAACTAGTGTTTTTGGCGCTTCCATTTTGACTTGGTGATAGAATGCACGATTGCCTGCATGTCGTCGTCGCTGTTGTCGGATGCAACAACGATAGCGGCGTCCTCGACGACAACCACGCTCACAGCAGGATCACTGTTGCTCGACATTGTATTTTGTAGTTCCCTCAGCGCCGCAGCAGAAGACCATGGCGGACTTCATGGATCTAACAAATGCATAACATCAAATGTAATTCTGTCAGATTTATGCATTTTGATGTTATGCATTTGTCAGATTTATGCATAACTCCGTGACTCCGTGGCGGACTCAGGCTTAAGATGGACTCCGTGCGGACTAACGACGGACTCCATTATGGCATTGGGGCGATAATAAATAATTTATCCAGTTACCTGTAATTACCGGGTAATCGGGTAATCCATTCGTCTTTACCTTTACTCTACCCGCTACCTTACATGTTGCCTTCCCTTCACCCTTTACCACTAACTTTTACCGTTTTACCAAGTAACAACCGGTTGTCTACCTTACCTTGCCGAGGCCTAATGACAGGGAGCTCCCTAGACATAACACCCTAGGGTTCTTCTGCTGGGGAAGATCCCTCAAAAAAAAAAAAAAAGGAAAAAAAAATATATATATACAGAACTAAGCTCCCCAGCTCCCCATGTCCAAAGGTTTTAGGGAGCTTACAACCATAATGGCCTCAATATGAAGCCTTACATACTAAGTAAGGCCTGCAGATGTCAGAGTGAAGGGATATATATGTGTGTGTGTGTGTAGTTCCACTGGAGTTCCTGGTGAAAATGCACAGGACCCTACTTTTCCATTCATTCCTGCATTACAACTTGAATCTCAACAACTTGTGAAGAAACTGAAGAGTATTAAGTAAGATCTGAACAAAGGTACTGATCCTTCACATGCACCCACCTGCAGAGCAGTGATAAGTAATGGCAGATTGGTGGCCAAAAGTACGGAAGTGCTGTTTTACTACTCATTTAGTATGATTTCTGAAGAAAAAAGGCTTCAATCTTTGGCTTTGTCCTGGCAGATCAAAGTGCGAAATTTACGCGGCTGCCTTCAGCAACACCACCATACTTACAATCACAACCTCCTCCTCGACTTGCTGACACAATTCTACTACTTTGTCAAAGGATATTATACAACAACATTCCTGTAACCCATATAAGCCCTGAACTGCATAATCCCATTGCCCCCGGCGCCCATGACATGAGAGATGAGGCATTTGTAAAGCATTTGTGACATTGGGGTCACAATTGGGAAGTAAGTACACACCACCAAGTGTTGGGTGGGTACATTGTCAAGATTGTTAATACCCTCCGGTTCTTTGAAAAAGAAATGTAGCTCAGATTTCAAGATCACTGGTTTCGGTTATTTCAAAACCCTTGAAGAAGGAAGAACTGGTGGTTTCAATGAAGAGAACTGGCAGTTGTAAACATGGTTATTTGATTTTTCAGAATGTTTGACAATGGCATGTTTGTATATCAGAAAACCAGTTCTTTGGTTTTTGAGAATCTCACGATTATGAACTCTAAGAATCATCCTGATAACCGCTGGTGCCTGTTTTTTGATTTTTGATAACCACCCAACACTGGTGCACACTTTTGTTGTACCTACTATTGACTCCTCCATGCTCAAGAAATAATAAAAGTCTGACCTAATTTTGTTGTTTTTTCCTTCTTTTGTATGTGTTGGGTGGTACCTTCCTTACACAGAAAACCATTCTTTGGCTCCCATCTTAAAGCACTCCTAAGGCTTTTTTAAAATAAATTTGAAACCACCTCCTCCAACCTTAGATTCTTTTGTCAGCTGAAAAAGACCCCTTCCACTGATCACATGCACACCTTCTACCATTTGAACAAGGGTTGTGTCACACCATGGCCTTGCCATTTATATTAAAAAGTATCTTAAGGCAAAAGAAGAATTATGGAAACTCAAATATTTCACCATGCCAAAATATAATCTTCAAAACAATCCTCTAAGAGAAACCAAAATCCTTCAAGCTATTATAACTCTAATATAACTAATCTCTCAAGTTTCAACACAAGCCAAAATGTCATCATCTTTCAAAAATCCTCATATATAAAAATAGACCTATTATTTATTACCTGGGGGCCAAAATCCCTTAAGCTTACTATGATGATTCTACTTTTAACACAAAATATCTTTGCCTTCCGCCTATACCTAAACCTCTGAGAGACACCTTACAAATTCTGTAAGCCTGTCTGTGCCTCCAAAAGTGTCAGATTCAAATTAAGTCTGCATTTTCAGGGACACATTACAAATTCTGTAAGGTGCCTTTGAGAGAGAGTGCCAGATTCAAAAAATTTATGTCTGCATCTTTTTATGTTGAGAGAGGAAGGTTTTGAGGGTTTTGTGTTGTTCTGGGCTTGGCAACAAGGGTGGAAGCCCGAATTTCCCAAGCCCAAGAACAACCCCCTCAAGACTTGGCCTTCCCTTACTCTGTACAAAGGGGGCATTCTCCTTGTTTGGAGGGCATTCTAGTTTCCTAGGTAACCATGGTGGTTAGCTCACTTGCTTTTCTTACTACCTACTTACCTACTATCAAACTGCATTGCAAGTTGTTAGTAGGTAGGTAGTAAAACAAAAGGGCATTACCTATGTATAAAGTATGAACCATCCACTTCCCTAGTACTCACTTATTTTTCTACCTATCCACCTCTATATATATATATATATATATATATACCTACCTAGTAGCCACCAAAATGCCTTACCTCTACTTACCTACCTAGACAATAACCACTTTACATTCCCAACCACAAGGCCTTCAGTTACTAATCTACCTACATAGTGACCATTTAACATTCACTAGCACGATGCCTACACCTACTAAACCTACCTACATAGTGACCACTTAACATTCCCTACAACATCGCCTTCACCTACTAAGCTACCCACATGGTGACCACTTAACATTCCCTACCACAACACCTTCGCCTACTAACCTACCTGTATAGTGACCACTTAACACTCCTTACCACAATGCCTTCCCCAACTAACCTACCCACATAGTGACCACTTTTTAACATTCCCTACCACGATACCGTTGCCTACCAACCTACCTATGTATAGTGACCACTTAACATTCCCTACCACAACGCCTTCACCTACTAACCTAACCTACATAGTGACCACTTTACATTCCTTACCACAATGCCTTCACCTACTAACCTACCCACATAGTGACCACTTTTTAACATTCCCTACCACAATACCTTTGCCTATTAACCTACCTATCTATAGTGACCACTTAACATTCACTACCACAATGCCTTCACCTACTAACCTACCTACATAGTGACCACTTTACATTCCCTATACCTCATAGGAGCCTAGGGTATGGAAAAATGTACAATGGGTAGTGGCTTTTGATGGGCGACTGTGGCTGTGGGATGAAGGAAATTTGCAGTTACCAAAGTTGCAGACCAAATGGAGAAGGCAGCAGACAAGTTAGTTGGAAACTAGGCTGTTGTTGTTGAAGAGTTGTTTCTGGAGCTGCAGCAGCAGCAGTGCAATAGTGAATTTCTGGTATCAAGATCCTCCTCACCAAAGACTAGGTTGCCATTCCAGCTGCAACACTGCAATAGTGGATTTCTGGTACCGAGATCCTCACTGGGTTGCTGCCATTGCAGCTGCAGCAATACTTCAATAGTTGTTTCTGGAGCTGCTGCTGCTGCTGCTGCTGCTGCTATAGTGCAGTAGTGACTTCCTGGTCTCAAGGACCTCACCAAGGTAGTAGCTGCTAACTGTTGCAAGTGTTTGGAGCTTTGTATAGATATGGCACTCTTTCGAGTTCAAAGATCTTGCCTTTTCACCAGATTCTAGTTCTGGCAGTTTCCTTACTCCTCCAGCAGTTGTGGGCCTGCTGGACTCTCTCTCTCTCTTGTGCCTTGCACTTGGAGAGTTCAAGAGAAGAGTGATCACTCTTGCAACGAATGAGTTGATCATGATGATGAGAAGAAGAAGTCTATGGAGCTTGGTTTCTCTTCTCTGTATCATGGTTTGTGCAACACCAGCTGCCATTTGTCAAACTGGTCCTCAAGCTGAATCTGTTTCAGATCCTGGTGAGAAGCTAGCTCCTGATCCTTCTACTTCTTTGGACTCCACTGATCTTCTGCTGCCAGCAGCAGCAGCAGCAGCTTTCTGAAGAACTTCTCAATTGGTTTCTTCATCATCAACATGCTTTTGATGGGTTGCAGCTGCTTGTCCAATGTCTGCAGGATCATACCCAGTGGAGGCAAACACAATAGGTATCAACTATGGACAGGTAGCAGACAACCTCCCAACACCCCAGGAAGCAGTCTTGTTGATACAGAGCATGAAGATAGGAAGAGTCAAGCTCTTCGACTCGGATCCAGCAGTGATGAGTGCATTAGCCAACACAGGATTGCAAGTGATTAGTGCTCTACCCAACGATGGAATCTCAGCTGTGGCTTCCAGCAGCACAACAGCAGAGCAATGGGTACAAGACAATGTCCTGGCTTACTATCCGGCAACTAACATCATCACAATCCATGTGGGGAATGAGCTCTGGTCTCAACCTGGATTCCAGCCTCTCTGGGATCAGCTCATGCCATGCATTCTGAACATCCATGCAAGCTTGACATACCATAACCTCTCACAAGCAATCAAAGTCTCCACAGCAGTGGCATTCAATGCTTTGGCTACTTCTTACCCTCCTTCAGCTGGTGTTTTCAGTGAGGAGATTGCAGTTCCTTACGTGCAACCTCTGCTCCAATTCTTGTCTGAAACACATTCCTATTTCTACATCAATGCTTATCCTTACTTTGCTTGGGCTGGTGACCCGGCACAGATCCCACTGGAGTATGCACTCTTCGAGCTGGACACCAGCAGCAGCAGCTCCACAGCTAGTACTACTTCTGTGACTGCTGCTGGTGTGGTGTTGGATGGAGACCGCAAGTACTACAACATGTTGGATGCTCAGCTTGATGCAGTGAATGCAGCAATGGAGCAGTTGGGTTATGGTGATGTGAGAGTAGCAATCAGTGAGACTGGGTGGCCTACTGCTGGTGATCCTGGTCAGCTGGGTTGCAACATCCCAAATGCTGCAAACTACAACCGCCGGCTTGTCACCAAGATGCTGTCCACCAGCTCCTCTGTCCTGGGTACTCCTTTGAGACCCGGGATCTTCATCCCCACTTTCATTTTTGCTCTCTTCAATGAGGATCTGAAACCGGGACCAGGCACTGAGAGACACTGGGGTTTGTTGTATCCCAATGGTACCAATGTCTATAGCATCGACATGACTGGCCAAATGGGTAGTTTTAGTTTCAATTCCACCAGTTCTTCCAAAGCTCCGAATTTGACTCCTGCTTCCAGAAACAATCCACTCAATGACTTGGATCCTCCTCCTCCACCAGCTAGCTCCATCTTCAATCAATTCCCTGGCTTCGACATCAGTCGTGGATCATCAACCATGTCATCAAGAAGCTTCAAGACCACAACAACATTCACAACTGTAAGAGCTGCATTCAACCTGCTGCTGCAGCAGCCAGCAAATATCCCTCTCACAGCAGCTCGGCTCTTGGAATTCTTCTTCCCATTGCTTCTGCTGCCACTGACTATCACAGCATTCTTATTCTTGTCAATCCATCTCGACTCTCTCCAATAACAGATTCGAATCTCATGAACTCTTCCCAATAACAACATTGGCCATAGAATATTTCAATCTTTCTTTGATGATACAACAACAACAACAACAACAAAGTTACCAAACTGTGGGGGGCACTTATAAGTAGTCCAATTGAGAAACCCATAATTCTTCCTCAGACTTTAGAGCTAGCTTGATTCAGATTTTCAATCTCTTTTTTCATGCAATTATTCACAGAATTACCAAACCCCATTCATAGTATTCCAGAAAAAAATTACAGGGCTCCAACTTATAGAGCTTCATCATCATCATCATCATTATGATGTAGCAATTTATGTCTAGAACTCTAGAAGCTTGATGATCTGCATCATGTAGCAAGCAAGCTCAAATTTTACTTTAGAGCTTGCTTGATCATTATGTAGCAAGCTAAAACTTTACTTTAGAGTTTGCTTGATCATCTTGTGGCAACCTCAAACTTACTTCAGAGCTTGCTTGATCATCATGTAGCAAGCTAAAACTTTAGAGCTTCTTTGCTCAAACTGTAGCAAGCGAAACCTTACTTTAGAGCTTGCTTGATCATGGCGCAAGCTAAAATTTTAGAGCTTCTTCATCATCATGGACCGAGTTAAAACCTTAGAGCTTGCTTGATCATCATGTAGCAAGCTAAAACTTAGTTTGGAGCTAGCTTGATCATCATGTACTTAGGGAACACTGAAGGGAAGGAGGGACTACACAAATTTTGGGGAGTTAGGTTTTGGAATTTAGAGACTAGCCTAATTGATTCAGTCAAGCCTTTGTGTGAAGACTTACACAACAAGAAATTTTTTGGGGTCAATCATAATATAAGCAAATGTGCTGCACCCACATGAGTTCTCTTTGTTTACAGATTTTTAAATGCTCAAGCAAAGTTGGTATAGAGATCCAGGGGGAGCCAAAAAAAAAAAAAGAAGCATGACTTGGGTTCCATAATTGTCGATCAGATTCAAAAGTCTGATCACACAGGTTTGAATTGTTAGAGCCACATTGCAACTTGTGTACTAAAAACTTTCACTGCTAACATTTTGTTTTGGAGCCTACCTTTGTACATAGTACATTAATACATACCCCAAGTGGTGGCCCATTTGCTTCTCCTTCTGACAACACTTGAAATTACTATCACAAACTCACAGACAGCTCTTGCAGAGGGGCCATGTGTGTGTGTGTGTGTACACTGTACATGACGAGCTTCAGGAGATGAATGATGATGATGGGATTGCAGAAAAACCAAGCACATCCGCCTCCATAGTAACATTGTCCTAACCTGACAGATGATGATCCATTGATCAGGGATATCATTATAATATTTTTGCAAAGAGCTGTATGTACTTGAGCATAGCCAAGGATTATACTAACGTCCAAATGGAAAAGCTGAGTACCGTGTCAGATGATAGTGTTTGTGGATCAAAAGCATAAACTGTTACTTATATTATTCAATACTTGTAAGTCACAAATTCTTATCACCGAGTAGTTTCTTTATTTTGGAGCTCCTGATAAAACAAACAAAGCAGCACACAAGTAAATTATGTGCCCAAACCTGGTGTGTTAGTAGTAGGAAGGGGTTACAAGTTACAAGGTTGAAATTTGTACACACCAATGCTGTTATTAGGCTTTCTGCACCCCTCTGGAAAAGCATCTGCTATTATGAGCTCCAAATTCTTTGTTCAAAGCTGCTTGCAATTTGCATGTCTTTTTCATCTGGCCAGATGTGAAAGACAGGTAAAATTTAAGTACTAGTTCACTGATGCAACTCCTAAAAACAAATTCAAGGCACCCATCTGAACAATCTCAATGGTCACAACTTCAGCATTTCATGTTCACAATTGTTGAACACATAGTATGGCAACTCATTTTGAGCAATTTTGAGCATTGACCCAAATTCCTTACCTCCACGATCAACAATTAAAGTGAAGACTTGTTGTATGACTTAAAGGTCCTTTTTTGGGCCAAAGTAAGCATTTTCATACAGAACCCACAACTCCAAATCCAAACTATTCAGTTCTTCATAGAAAATTCACAAAAAAGTGGCTTCCCAGGGTCCAAAAAGTGGTTGAATCAAATCCCTCAAAATGCTGCACCTTTACACCAATGTTTTATCCTTCTGCATTTCGTAGTGCAGAATATTAATTGTGATGATATTCATGGAATGTGCTAAGATGAACTTCTGGGATCTTGCTAAAGGGGGATTGGGGGGAGACACTATCAAGTGAATGACAGAAAGAGAGCTGACTTGCAATGAATGTCAAGTATCCAAACAAACAAACAAACAAACAAACAAAAGAAAGCTTTCTTCCATGTCTAACAAGGGGTGTGTCATATTGTTGCCTTGCCATTTACCTTAAAAAAATATCTTAAGGCAAAAGAAGAATTACAGAAATTCAAATATTTCACCATGCAAAAAATACAATCTTCAAAAAACTAATCTCAAAGTTCGACACAAGCCAAAATATCATCTTTCAAAAATCCTCATATAATAATAGACCTACTACCTAGGGGTGAAAATCCATTAAGCTACTATACTCTATAATGAATCTAAACACAATATCCTTGCCTTGGTAGGCAAGGCCAATAAATATGTGAGTTGAGGGAGCCTATGACATTACTTTTGGCACTTATCAGGATGGCAAAACATTCATTACAACCAAATGTGAGTTTTCTCTCACAATAGTCTATGGCTCAATATTCGCTACAACAAAATGTGGTTTTCCTCACACAATAGGCCATGGCTCAACATTCCCTACAATAAGTAGCTGGCTTTTATCACACTAGAGGCCATGGCTCATGATACGTGTGTGAGCTAAACTTAGCAATTTCATCCACTACAATGTACAATATGTGTTGTTTATCATGACGTATATTAGATTAAAATTGCAGCTTGAAATTAGTGTAATATGTGCCACAACATAATGTTAAGCTACAATTTAATGTACAACATATGTAAGAATAAACACCACATATTGTACATTATAATGGATAAAACCACAAAGTTCACTTCACACGTGTCATGAGTTACAACCTATTGTGTCAGTTGTAGTGATGCATCATGTGGAAATCACAACAGAAAAAATTGATGAACCCATTCACAATCTAATCCACAATCATCAAATTTTTGCAACACCAAAATTGACAAAGGATTGTCAAGATTTCAATGAGTACCAAACCCACAAGATGTCTATAAACTGAAAGTGATCACATGACACACATTATGGGACATAACAAAAAAGTGGATTTGGAGGCAACAATGAAGCATTTGAACACAATAAGGCAACACCAACAATTGCCATTCTAAGATGTCAATTGACAACTAAAATAATGATTTAATGGATTTGGAGGAAAGAATCCTGATCCACATGGAATCAATAGATTGTGAAAGACAGAAGAAAAAGTGAGAGTCTTGGTCAAATTGAAACAACATATAGATTGAGAAACAACTATTCCCAATAACAAATTTTCGTGATGGCAAGTGCTTCTCCCTTTGTAATAAGGGGTTTGGAATTCATATTAGGTCTACAATAGAAATCACATGAACAACTCTTTTGATCATCACACTACACTGAACAAAATATGTGAAAACCTTACCAGCAAATTGAAAACCTCCAAGTCTTCAACTATCCTTGAAACTTTGAGACATTCGTGTAAACTCTTTCAAAAGGACTCAAAGGACTCAAAGGACACTTGCCATCCTTGTTACCCACTAACATGTATGGACTATGGACTAATAGTGGTTTGGTATTGACTTTTGACCATCCTAGTTGGTCTTAGTATTGGGTACTTTTAAGCATTTTCATATGAGCCTAGTCCTGATATTGGACTTTCCAACAACTTTCATACCCATTTGGTCCTAGTAAACATAGATGTTATTGTTAAACTACTTGAGAATCCAAGTGACCATGATCATTCTTTGGACGGTTGTGGATTCAAAGCAAAGTAAGTTCATATTTTGTGAACTAAGTTAATGATGTAAACTATAGAATTGGCAAATCTTATTTTTTTTAGAAATTATGATAATATTGCGTGGCATGTTGAAGAAGATTGTGCGATGTTACAAAAACATTTAGTCAATTTTGGAGCTTTTTTGTTTGTTTAAGGTGTTGTTTTGGCATGATAGCTAGGTTGAATGTTTGCCATTTAGAATTTTATATTTGAATTGAAAAAAAAGAAATGAAGCCTTGAAGATATGTTGAAAACATAATTAGGCATAAATACAAGCCTTTGAAGAATTACTTATATCTTGTGGATTGTATCTATAGTGGAATTGTTGACATGAATGTGTTTCATGCATTACATGGACATGATTACCTACCTTTAATGTCTACTTCAACACCGACCTCAAAAGTGGCAAATGTCAATCCAAGGGTTGTTGATATGTAATATACTTGGAAATTAATAAAAGAAAATATGAAAAGTGTTTTGGAGCATGCAAATTTTTATGTAATTAACAATAAGATAAAAGAACATTTGAAGTTAATGACTAGGTGTTTGTGAACTTGTAATGTAAACATAAAACACTCCAAGGGATTTTTCTTTGTGTTTGGAAGCACCTTGCTACACTGAAAATGTTTATATCAATTGAAAGAACTACCATTCACATGCAAACATTTTATCATTCAAATAAAAATCTCATGTACATTTACATTAGGGAAAATCTATTACCATTAGCTTCCTTTAATTTGAGGGTTGGCTTGTTCCCATGTGCATACCTTAAGTTTTTGGCCTATAACTTCAAGTCTACAATTTTGAAATTAGGGGAGGCTTTATCTTATACATAATTGATTAAACCTTGGAAAATGCATAGATTTGTCACCCAAGTTGTGCATTCATTTCAATATATTAAGAAGTTTTGGAAAGTGAGTTGTGAGTTGAACTTCCCAAAACATTGGATGTTTTTCATATTATTTTATTCAAAAATATGTTTTTCATCATGCCCATATTTTAGTTAAGTTATTAAAGACTTTGGGATGAAGGTCACATTTGAAATGAAAGAAAGTTAAAAAACAAGAGTAAAAAAAATAATTAAAATTAAAAAAACATTATATTGATTGGAGGAAACTTGTAAATAAGAATTCACATTAATTTCCTTAACTTTTGAAAGCAATGTTTGGTTTGGTTTGGAGAGTAATGTTAGCATTCATGAACCTTTCCAACTATTGGAATAACACAATTTAATTCTTTAGTAGGAGCTAGAACAGATTAAGGAATATGGATAACATTGCATATGGTAGGTGAAATTCTATAATTGCTTATAAAGATAGAAAAGGATTTAAAAACATGAGGGGAAGAACTGAGGATGAAGAAACAAGGTAAAATATGTGGTTTTATTATAGATTTTTTATGTGTGATTGAGCTTAAGAGCTATAGTTTTTAATTTGAAAAAATCTTTAGATCTTGTGCAATAAAAGCACACTAAGGTGGACACTTCATAATCCCTTTTGAAAGTTCATTTCCTTTGTATTTTCAACTTTTTTGAATGAATTGGCTCAATCTTCAAATTGGTTTTAATGATGCTATTATTTATTTATTTATTCAAATCCAAGTTCGGATTGCCATTTTAAATTCCTTTTGAAACAATTTTATGAAAGCTTGATCTTAAAATTTGTCAATTTCAATACAAAAAAAGAACTTTGCCATTTTAAACGTTTCTTAATAGAACATTATTCGATAACTTCACAAAGAACATATTTCATTACTTGATATTTTGACCTTAAATGTTATCAACCTTCAAACTTTTATGTTCCAATGATTTGAAACATAATACAAAATCATTATGAGAGGAAAGTCCATATTCAAATTTAGTTGCATTAATATAGTTTTTGTAAATTCCATCTAGGATTGGCCATGTTGATTATTTTTTTGTATTTTTTTCATTATTGAAATACTTCATGTGTTAGCTTCACATAGGTGAGTTCTTTTTTGTCATATCGAATAAAAGTTTATAATTCTAGTATGCAATAATTATCAAAAACCTACGACTAGGGTAATTCAATTTGTCAAGTGTAGTTTGCAACTATCCTATGGTAAGGTGTTAACATTATTCTTGTAATGTTAATTATTTGTTTGAAGATGTTAAACAAAAGACATGAAATTAGTGTAAAATGTTTTTGATTAATTAGTAATTAATAATTCCCATTTATTTATTCTTTCTCCTTACATTCTTTTTTCCCCTCATTTCCCAATTATTCTTTCCTCCAATACTGAAGTTGCTACCCAATCTCTCTTTTGAATTACACTTAATTCCTACATTGTATAATTAAAACTCTTGGGCTTAATAAGGAGAATATCTCAATATGGCAAAAGAAAGACTAGACTTGAAAGTTAGAGAAGTAAGGAATCAATAACATGACAATTTATAGGGAAGGAGGTGAAGCAATAGATGTAAAACTTATCAATCATGCTAGGAAAGTACTCTATGCACAAAACCCTCTCATGGTTTTGGCGTTAAATTTGATGGTTCCATGCATGAATCAAGTTGTTTTGAAGGTAGTCAAAAATATTTTGGGTGGTCCTTTATGATGATGAACCAACTATAGAAAATGAATCAATGGAAATATATAAAAAACCCACCAACAACAATCATGTCAACTACTTGAGAAAAAGATCAAATCAAAACCCTTGAATGTTAAAAACTTGTTAGTTAAAAACACCATAACTCATTCATTAGGAAGTTTATTGTTCCTTATATATGTTGGGATTATCTCAAGAAAAAATACAATGCTAAAGGGTGTAGTGATAATAACAAGAGACAAAGTAATTGTAATGGATATTTAAGTTTTCATGTTTTAATGTCAAAAATTCTATTAATGTTGTAAGTCATTTAAAAACATTTATGACAATGTTTCTAATATATTATGGAAACATGTGGTATGATTTGGAATGAATATAATGAGGATAGAATATTTTAAAACATTCATTGAACATTGTAATCAATGATTTAAAAACATTGTAAGCTTTTATTTTTGGGGAAATTTTTGACACGACATATTTTGGGGGAGATTCTTTAAACATATTTTTACATTATAATATAATGCAACATCTTGTAAGGTTAAATCAACTTACAAATGGGAATATTCTAAGAATATTTTAGGAAAAACATTCACCCAAAAGTGTAGGGTTGGTTCATGTTAGCATGAAGACACCCTAAATCCAAGTTTCACAAATTCATGTTATTGAAAAAAAAAGTTTGTAACTTACAAAAAGAAGGGAATGAAAACATGGATGAATTTTTCAAAGGAATCATAAAGACAAGAAACTAATTAAAAGCAATGATTCCTCTATCCTTGAAGTGTTATTTATTTTTTCATACTAAATTCACTCTTGGAAAATAGTATCATGTATTTGCAAAGATTCAAACCAACAAAAATTACCCTACTTAGTTTATACATGGAATCCAAGACTCTCAATACATGAAAAAATGCAAATAAGGTTTGATGAAGAAAAGGAGGCTATTGGAGATGCCTTGGTCATACATGAATGGAATTGTCCTCTTAGACATAAAAGTCAAGGTATTAGCTAAGATAAATCACCACAACTCAGAAAAAGTTACATCAAGAGGTCAAGGGGTGTAAACCTAAGGTGGCAACCCAAAGGAGCTAAAAGATTCTTAACAAGAGATTTGCAATATTGATTAAAAATGCATGCAATATACAAACCATCACCACAAGGAGAAACACAATCCAAACAAAATTAGTGCATCACACTTGGAAACTACTTAATCTTGGAAATAAGGGGCATTGGTTTGAACAAGATTGTGAAATATAGAAATTAATGTCCAAGATTTGAAACCTTTAAACATTCAACTTTAAAACTTGTCAAATAAACAAGAAGCACACTATGTGTTTTCTAGTAACCTTCAATCCAAATATGAAAAGAATTAAGGAGAAAACACATTTGGTGAAAAAAATGTTTGTTAAATAAACACCCCACAAGTCATCCTTGTGATTCAAATTGGGTGGAAGTATGTGTCAAATATTTTCCATGCCCTTTATTAAGTTTATAAAAAATTCATTCCAAAATTTCAAAAACAAATGAAATTAAAAAATAAACAAAAATGAAATAAAATAAATTGATTGGTTAATTGTGTTCAAATGTACTTTTGCATTAAAAGATTTAAAGAAATAATTATGTGTTAAATTAGGATATAATGATCATCATATATTCAAAGGCATCAGAAAAAAAACCATTATACCTTTTTTTTGTATGACTCATGTGGAATATTTGCTCATTTAGCCATTTATGAGTTAAGGTTTGTCCACATTGAACATGATGCTTTACAAAGGCAACTAGAAATTAGAAGATCAATTTTAGAAGAAAAAATGGAACAAATTGTGGTAGGTGAATCCTTGATTGTAGAAAAATGAGGTGGATTTCTTGTAGCTAGAGGAAATCATAGCTAAGGCAAGGTGCAAAGTCATTGATTTAGAAGTTGAGGAAAAATTCATCCACAACATTACAAGAAATCACAACCTTACCAACCAAGAAAATTGGTCAAAAAGACCCATTTTGCTCCCATTCGTCCAACTTGACTATAATGCCATTTGGGACAAATTGATCTAGACTTGTCTACTTTGATTAATGTCTTTTTTACAAGGGCCTTATGATGTTTGACTAATCAAAATGATCAATTATTAATTTGACCACTAGTAAATTAAACCATCATTATCTATGGTTTAATTTAGACCATGTGTCATTATTATGTTATATCTTGGAAGGTGATGTGGCATGTACATGTCATTGAAAAGTAAGCTCATAGGTAACTACCCACATTCTACCTATGGCCATATGTTTACAATGATAGTGTACACACCATATGTGAATTTTGTATATGTGACTTGTCAAGTTTTAACCCAAGATTTCATGAAAGCATAGTAATGCTTTTGCCATCAAGGTATGCAACTTTTTATTAATATAAGGTGTGCAACATGCTCTTTTACCTTTTAAATTGTGAAATCGTTAAAAAATCCTAAATTGACACACTTGTTTTAATCACAAATCTTATTCAAATGAAACAGATTAATACATAATGTTGAAGTGTATTAAAAAATCTATTCAATAAAATCAATATATTTTCTAAATGTTCAAATTAATTTTTTAAAAATGTTTTTGAAAAACACAAATCATTAACAAATTGACACAAGTAAACTTACGATTCTTTGAATTCCAACTACATTTCATTGTGTGATTGAACAATACAAAGTAGGAAGGATACTAATGTAGAATAAAGTAAGGTAGGTATGCTAGCTTATTTATTATGCTTAGGTTATCTACTTAGCATACGTTTGGTTAAGTTATGTTTGTAGTTAGTGAATTGCCACTCTAGTAGGGACTGTTATTAATTCATGACACACCTACCTACCTACCAAACATGAATTAATAACATTATATAATGGCAATTCGTTATAAGCATAACCTAACCTAGCCTATGTTAGAAATTTAGCCTAAGCTTAGTTAATAAGTTACCCTACTAGTTATAATAAGTTATAGATAGTGTAAGACTAGTTAATAAGCTAGATAATTATATTAGGTTAGGTAGGTAATAGGTACTTAAATCTTATTAGTAAACTACTAATATGTTAGGTAGGTAACCTAGGCCTAACTAATAGGCTAATTAAATATGCTAGTGAAATATGCTATGTATGTAGGTAACCTTGGCTTAGGCCTATCTAGCTAATGTCAAATCAATATGCCCAATTTGATTAAACCATGGTCATTTTGATAGACCTTTTTCTTTTGTTTGCCCCTTTTGACTAAATGTCCAACTAACACCTATTCAATCACCTCTTAAAGTACAAGGGAAGTATGTGGTCCTAGATTTAGAGGAACAACTTCCTTTAAATGTGCAGAACCTAGTGGGCCAATTTGAAATCATTTGGATTGATAATGCACATGATATTAAAATTGCCAAGGTTATGGAGCCTATTTTGCAAATAATGTAAAAGACAAGTACGAGGGTTAGAAATTTTGTCCAATATGAATGTAAATACATTATCTACAACTAAATCTAGTTCCAACATTTTTTTCCATGCATTTCAAATTTCATTTAGTACCCATGATCTATTGTTTTAGTTGTGGTATCTAATTACGTTTTAATGTGTCATTTTTAGGTGACATTGAAGAAATTATGATTGAAGAAGTTCATGTAAACCATGTTGCATAAGATCTAAAAGTTCCACCTCTTACTAGGTACTCCTTCCAAAACCACAAGGTTGGTACAATGAATGAGTTGCTAAACAAGAAGAAAGCTTGTTTGAACATCCTATTAACCTTGAATACATGCATTGTAACTCCTAATACTACCTTAGTTGAGATTTCTAGTATTACCCATTTCATTTGTATTGCAACTTGATGTTTAATTTAATCAATGTGTTCATTACAAATGTTATTCTTCCAAGAGGATCAAACAAATATCAAGGCAGAAGTGTTGCATTTTGTAATCCTAGTAGTGGAAAGGTGACATTGCTAAATTCTAAAGTCAAACAATTGCCCAAGAAGTTACAATCCATGATCGACCTTGATAAAAATGTTCACACCCAGGGCCAATCTAAAAAAAGGAAAAGGGTTGTTAGCAATTTCAACTTGTCGTAAACCCAAATAAAACTTGTATGTGTATACTGGCACATATTATGAATAGGATTTAAAACTTTTATTTTGGCCAAAGAAAGTCAATTTTGTTATTTAGTTTGTAATCTTTTGAACTTTGTTGGTAAATTGAAGGTGAAAGATTGTTCAAGTGGATTTGATAGGAATAATTTGTACATTGCTATAAACCATGTTAGACTATTCTATTTTGATTTTTTGATGTAATATTATATATTCAAATTTTTTCCTCAAGTGTTATAATGCATGTGGTCCAAAGATGTGTTTTGGGTTGGTCAATGCAAGTTAAAATGAATGCCAGCATAACTCGTATTTGCAAAATCCACACTTAATGAAACATGACATATTGTTCTTGTGGAGATTATTTTCTTGTGATGTTTGCAAGGAATGGCTAACATTATAAAAAAATTGCACATTGAAAACATGGTGCATTAAGGGCATTTTTTAAAGTTTTTTTTTTTGGTTATAACTTACATGTTTTTTTTGATGGAATTAGAATAATGTATTTATCAACTTAATGTTTTTTTATTGTACAAATAAAATGAGATCTTCATGGATGATTATGATGTCAAGGTATTCAAATGTTTTGGTTTTGGTTTTTTTACACCATTTGAAATAAAATTCTAACATAATGGTGCATTGCTTTTGAGTGTGATCACAATCAAAGGAGTTAAAAAAACCATGTAGGAAGATTATTAAAATTATTAACTTTGTTACATATATTTATGTGGTGCCACTTTAATGCCATGTTAATCATAGGAAGTTGTGTTAAACTATTAATATGAATGTTGAGTAATTCAAATTAAAAATTCATTTAATTTTATTTTTGATTTTGGTTTTAGTAGAGGACTCTTGAATTTAACTATGGTTGTGTTAGAAGTAATCAATTTTCCAAAGGACTATGGTAAAGGACTATTTTAATAAAGAAAATTTGATGGTAAAAGAATTAGATGATAGTAACCTAATACTCATATTCAAAAAACACTCACAATTCAAGTTATGGAATTTGAAATTTTTAGAATTTCAAAATATGTTTCAAAATTTCAAAAGTCCTTTACCACATGTAGATGGGGGTGTAATGTACATAACATATACAACAAAGTTGTAGCTTACAATAAAAGAAACTAAAACCTAAAGTAGTTAACATAATTTAGTATGATTTGAAGTTATGAAAAATTTGAAAAACAAAATGTAAAATTTGAAAAAAATTACACTTTGAAAAATTCATATTTATTTAACAATAACTAACACAAAACATGTGATGTATTGAGGCAAATATAGGTGTTTCTAATAAAAAAATTGCAAAATATTTTAGTCAAAAAGAATTCATATGAGAAAATTAAAAGGATTAATTAAAAAAGGGATCACAATCCTTTTATAAAGTAATATGGTTGGCTCCTATTAATAGGTTTTGACCCTTCCTTCAAATTTACATAACAATAGATTCAATAGTTAGGCATGTTGTATCAAGTTAGTTCCAACATTGATTTGAAGGGCTAATTATGTGATAATGTATAGTATCTTGACTTGTGAAGCTTCATTTTGTGGTCATTTCATGAAATTGTAACACATGTTACATAAGAGTTGTTCTATATATTGACATTGGACAACAATTTGGAACTCCAAATCTTTATAGTTCATGTGTAAATCTTATTGAATTCTAAAAACTTGTAATTAGTACAATGGTCATTTGCAGTTCTATGGTTGATGGGGTTATGTTTTAAATGTTTTTAAGATTAGAAATGGGGTAAGGATATTCCTTTCTTCATATGTTAAATTGTGTTTCATTGCATGTCCAAAATCACAAAATTATATTGTTCAAGCATGAAGTGTCTTGTTGATGTGACCACTCGATTTGATGACTACATTTTGAATACTTCATTACCAATGTGGTCCCACCACAATTGTTAAAGTTATATGAGACAAACTTTAACCCAATGTTTTCAATTACAATTCTTATATGTCAACCATCAACTTTGAAAACTTGATGAAAAAACACAAGCTTTTCATGTAACCTATGAATTGGAATTTTATCTTATGTCAGAGTGGAAATTCTTCTAAACCAAAATTTGAAGTCGCACATTTGTTTTGAAATCCTAGTGATTGCTAGGTGGTATCACATTACAATTTGCACTTTAAATAGTATATCATGAAAATTTAGTCATTACCCTAGGTCTTCAACTTGTTTTTCATAAACATTGTAGATTTTGTTATGATGTAAAATGCATATCATGCATTGAAACCGATACAAATATACACAAAACAAATACATAAATTGACAATTGCCTTATATGAAATTGTGGTACACCTTACTATTTGATAATGTAAATTGCTTGATCTAGTGTTCTATTATTTTGTTTATTGGTAGCTTTGTATCAATGTGTTATATAATTGATAAAATAAAATGTTACAATAGGAAAGGAAAGTTTGTATGTTTTTGATGTATAGATCTGTCATTTAGAGTATTGCGCACCCTTTCACACAATTATTAAAAGTATGATAAAAAAATGATAATTATTGTTTAATAAATAACAAGATTATAGATTATGAGTTGTAAAATTCACACAAACAACTAGGTAGAATATGAACTATAGAATAATATCAATAATCAAAATGGTTACCTTTGAAGAATTCGAAGGATTAAAAAAATATGAACTATAAAACTTTCCTTAGAAAACAAAGAAAACAACATTAAGAAGTCTCAAAATTTCACACCAAAGTTATGGAAATGCGCAACTTTTTTTAATTTGCATCGAATTGCTTTGATAGGTTGTGGGAACATCTCCTTATTTTTCTTTCTTGTTTCTTTTATATAAAACTTACTACATAATCCATTTTTATGTAAATAATCAATTTCAACAAAAAATACATTTGAAAAATCTCAAGTGATGATCTTCTTTAAAACATCTAAATCTCATGGAACTAGAAAATGCAAAACATCTAAGAATGTAAATCTTAAATACTCACAAAAAGTTGGTGCCATCCACTTTATAAAATTGTAGGTGTGCAATGTCCTTTTGATAAAGGTAGTGCCAACCTTAAGGCAAATCGATATCCCTTAAGAAACCTTTAGTGATCCTTCAAAAAATAGTTATTGTTCAAAACTAAATAAGGTGGTACCTTTACCGAAGTGGTAGAGCCATTTTTATTAGTTAGTGCCGACCAAACTAATAGTTTAATTACAAAAGTTTGAAAACTCATAACTTCCCCAAATAAAGTCCAAATTCATTGTTTTAAAAGTCTATATTTGTAGCCTTGGAAACAACTTTCCAACTTCATATCATTCATCCTAATTGGTGGTGTATTTAACTTTTGAAATCATGAAAAAATGAGCTTTGGTAGTTGATTTGGTAGTTCAATAAACAATTTGGTAGAAAACTTTGATGATTCATAATGTCTCCAAATGAACTTCAAATCAAGCATTACAAGTGTTTATTTTGTATCCCTTGGAAAGAACTTTCCAACCTTTTAGATCAAGTTTGGTAATATGTTTTGATAGATTGTTTTGGTACATTAACAATAATTATTTTTATAAAGTTTTTTATAAATCCTCTTTTTTATAACTATTTTTTGTATCTATTTCTATAGCTACTCTAAAAGAATAACAAAAAATTGTCCCTTTAACACCATTTGTTACATATATAGAATTCATAGATGGGTTTATATTAATTGACACCCATGTGAAGGTACAAGTCTCAACAAAAAACTAGTCAAAAATTTGAAACCAAATATCATGATTAATTTTTATATTGCATAAGGATTCATCAAACATGGATGTAAATACAAGGTATCCCAAGTATGTAAAAGATTTAACAAAAAAGGCTAATATATTAAATTCTTCAACATAACGAATTATCATAACACATTTGATCAAATATGTGACAAAATAAGTTTGAAATAAAAATGTCAATCCTTATCAATAGTTCCAAATAAACAAAGTTCTCTAAATGAAAATGTATGTCTTTGAAATCATAAGACCTATCATAATTCCATTACCAAAAATAAGGTTGTCCATTTTTTATAACAATTGTTGCCATATGTGCATTCCATTTCAAGCTTCTTGAAAATTACAAAAGATTGCTTGAATGTCGTTATAATTTTGCATCAAATAATGGTATCACATTAACAATTGAAGTAACAAGTTAGCATGAAAAACATTTAGTTATTTATAATATGGGTTTTGAATAATTTACAACTATAATTTGAAGGTCAAAAATACATTTACCAACACTAGTTTAAAAGTGGGGTGCAATTCAATAGTTGAAATTAGTATGGGACCTTAAAAGTGAAATAAATTCATTACACTTTAGTTTTTTCTCCTTGGTTAAAGTTATTTCACTATAAGGTCATTATGTAAACATTATGTTTCACTATTAGTTGACATAATTCATTAGTATAATTTACTTTGATAAATAGGTTTATTTTTATATTGTTGTTTTAAATACCCTAGGCTATTGTAGGGTATTCAATACTTATACATTATCCTTACTTTAGGCTATCTAATACTTCTTACTAGTTGCAATTGTGATTGCAAAGTTAGTTGTAGTTGAAACTGTGATTACAAACCTTGCAATTTGGGTGCCACACTATAATTTCAATCACAAAACTAATTGCAAATAATAACAATTACAAGGTTAAGGGTTGGAATGGACAAGATTTGGGTGTAGTGAAATTATTAACAATAGTAGTTGAAAATGAATGTGCCAAAAAAATGGTACTTTTTGTTTTAGGGTAAGAGTTTGGCAAAATGAAATAGTTTTTGACAAACATAGGAAAGCAAATTTAAAATCTTTTTAAATTTCATTTTGACAAAACATCTTAGTGCATTTAATTTATGGTAAGTTGAATACAAGGTTTGAGAACCTTTAGTATAATAAAAAGTAAGTTACATGGATGTTTTGAAATTATTGTTCAATATCATTTTCAAAGTTACTTATGTGTTATAAGTTGAATATATTATGATTACAATATGTAGAAGTTGAAAGCATATACATATTTTTATTCATTTCATTAATTAAAATTTTTAAGAGAATAATTTTTATATCTCCATTTTTAAGAATCTATTTAAATTCATATTAAACTTAATTTTTTAAAATATTAGTCATAAAGTCAAGGAACATTTTTATATTCATCATTTAAATAAATAATATTTGAAAGATTGGTATATTAAGATTTATTTTATGACTACTTTTCACTTATGTTGTAAATAAACCACACAAATCAACAGTTGTCTATTTTACCTTGTTTTGCACCTTTACTAAATTAACTTTTATTCCATATTACTTCTTGAAGACCCCAATGTTTGCACTATAAAACCTAAATTTTTGTGTCTACTTTGTATTGATTTCACCCATGTAGATGACTTGCTCATGGCAAGGAACAATGACAAAAAAAATAAAAAAAAGGATAAAAGAATAGTTACAAAGCCAATTTGAGATGATTGACTTAAAGACAACAATCAAATAACTTCGACTTGAAATTGGCACAAGGAGTTGGAAGTGACCTTTCCTTCACTAGACAACATGCACCTGACATTTGTAGCCTTGGAGTGAGAAAGGATAGTAGAGCAACTATAATGCATTATGGTCCTCATGAAAGTTTGAGAATTGCCCAACACTAGTAATGACTTTGCCCTCGATGGCAAGATCAAACTTCAAACTACCTAAATACTTCTCTTCCTGAACCTACAACTTATATCATAACATGCCCATCCATCATATTTGCACACATAGTACTCTAGATGTCACTCACAAATTGGGTTAAGTTTGAGTCAAAAGTTTATGCCCAAATTGTGCATCCATGAATAATATCCTTATGGTCAGAGTTTATAAAGGCAATGGAGGTTTCTTTTTCTCACTAAATTCAGCTTGACTTTGGTGAAATTGTTTTTCACAATGGCTACTTTTTAAAATTTATTTATTTATTTATGGTTTTCTTTCTAGTCACTAAAATTTTAGAAGAGATTTAAAAAAAAAAAAAAGAATTCTTGAAAAATTGTCAGATATCTCTATTAGGTTCTAGCATATAGCCAAAAATATGAAGGATGCTTAGACCTCGGTTACTTTCATTATAGCCAAATTTGGCTAAACTGTCTTATGAATTATGGTCACTTCAACTGTATTAGGTCTATTTTTATACAAGGATTTTTGAAAGATGATATTTTGGCTTGTGTTGGAACTTGAGATTAGGTATAGAGTTATAATATCTTGAAGGATTTTTGGGTTCTTTTAGAGGATTTTTTTGAAGATTTTATTTTTGCATGGTGAAATATTTGAGTTTTCATACTTCTTCTTTTGCCTTAAGATACCTTTTAATGTAAATGGCAAGGCCGCAGTGTGACATGCTCCTTGTTTCTATAGGTTTAGGTGCTTTTAACCTTATGTAAAACATTTTTTAATCTAATAATGCATACAAGGTCTTGTTGCTATTGAGAATATCACATAGTTGAACAAAGCTAATAGATATGCCAAATTACCACATGGACAAGAACATCATGGACACAATTTTAGTAGTTTGTTCAACAAGATTTTGGATTGAAATCCTTTTTTTAAAAACTCATATTGGAGACCAATTTTGTAAAGTGGGCCATGCTAGAACCATATCAAGCCCCATAGTGTTGGGAAGAGGTTCTCAATCATGCCTAGCCAAGAATCACAAAGTTCTCATTTGATATGGTCAAATTTGTGTGTTGTTTTGGTGTACAACTTAGTGCCTTAAAAATTGAAGAAGCCATCATGTTTACGTGTTGGAAAGGTGTGTTGCCATGAAAGCCATGTACCCACTATTTCCAATGTCTTTTGTAACTTTTCACACCTGAAATACAAATCCAATCCCGGGCGGGTGGAGTGTGTTTTATTTTCGGGCAAACTTTTGCCACATGGCAATTTTATTTTATTTTTTCAAAATTGAAAATTTTCTTAAAATGGTTGAATTCTATCCTAAGTTCCAGTGGGTAGCCGACAATAGAGAAGGGTACTTAAATTTTTCTCCTTCCATATTTTTTAATTGCCAAATCTGGCTAAATCATCTCATAGATGATCACCACTTCAGCTACATCACAAAATTGAAAAAATAAATAAAAATAAAAATAAAAGTACTGATAAGGTCAAGTGGTAGGAACCAGGAATGAGAAATTCTCAAGAGTTGCGTGACCCGTACTTACTGACCTGGTGGAAAATCCACTAGTCCGGTTGAGTTGACGGGGTCAAGGACCCACAAAAGTAGAGGGCAACCACACTAGAATGGTCCATCGATAAGGCATTATTCACAAGTGAACCCCACACATTTGGTGGGTGGCCTACACTCAAATAGTGCAAAGGGGTGTAAAGCAAGGGTTTATATAGTTCAACTAACAAAGCAAGCAAAAACATAACCCTCAATTCCTTGCACCGAAATCAGGTGACATTTGTGTTGTTCCATGCACACTCATAATTCAGTCCACATTGTAAGAGCATCTCCAGTGGTGCTCACTATGTGACCCTGCACATTAAAATTACATGAAGAAAAGTCGAAATGTGCCAGTTGGCTCACGAAAATGGTTTTGGCTCCGAATAATTGTACAGTTTGTAGTGGCTGGCGAATGGCACAATACCCGTCCAGCACCTGCAGAAAAGAGTGTAATAAATATGATCTGACTGCTGTTCCGTGTCCGATTGGCCCATCATAGCGATTGGTCCAGGTGGTTTGCTCTTAGTAGTTCCTCACCTATTTGCTGTCATAGTTTCAATTTCATGGGTGGGGTTGCAAGAAAGGAAATAACTAAACTTGGATGTGAAAAATACTTTTGCTGGATCACATACTGAGTACCGGCCCATCATAATGATTGGTCCAGGTGGTTAGCTATTAGTAATTCCTCACCTATTTGCTGTCATAGTTTCAATTTCATGGGTGGGGTCGCAAGAAAGAAAATAACTACACTTGGATGTGAAAAATATTTTTGCTGGGTCACATACTGAGCACCGCTGGAGATGCTCTAAGTAAGTCAAGTTCACCTACATTTGCCTTGGCAAAAGTAGCAAGATGGGTCACCTTGCAGCAGCACACTCTGGTCCTACTAGCATGTATACTATGTCCCATGCTCTGCCATTATAGCCTAGGCCAAAATGGTAAAGAACAGAGGTAGGCATAGAAATTCTTGGCATGCACCCCAGGGTCTCAGGTTGTGTTTTTTTGGGGAGTGGGGATGTTGAATTTTTAGAAATTTTATTATTCCCAATGGGTTCCCATGAACTTCCCAACATGTTTCTCAAGTTCTCAATGTGTTCTCAATAGCACTTCCCTTTATCCCATATCCTTTGCCCTAAGTCATACTCTTGTAATGTTTAGAACAAGCCCAGAAGGAGGAGACTACAACATATCTATATTGGGAGTGTCCAAAGTGCAATTAAATTTTTTTGTGATTGGCCAATCAAAGATACCCATCACAAGAGAACAATAATTGAACATTGGGGTTCCTCACAACGAATTAATATGAGTCATACTATATTATACTTGGAGAATGTTAAACACTCCCATCAAACTTTGTGGGGGGTGTTAAAAAAAATGAGTCCATTGCCGTGCATGGTTTTGCTGCAAGGTTTGACAAATAAGCTGAAAAAACGAAAAATAAATACAAATTCAAATGCAATTGTTTCAAACAATAAGAAATACACTAGAAATAATAGCTAAATCCTATTTTTGTGGAGTGGTGGGTTCATGGGTTCAAATTTACCATGCAAGGCAATAAAATAACAAGCCCCATTAAATTTAATTGGGGGGGGGGGGGAGTATAATGTCCTGCAATTAATAATCAATTGTATGAAATTCCATGTGTTCTAGTCCATGCATTTGAGATGCCCACTTGGGCAAAAAATTGTCCATCTTTACCAAATGGAAATGTTGGTCTAGGGGTGATTTGAGTACAATTTTTCGACCTTCCAAGAACATAAGCAAAGGGGTTTAATATTGGTTATGGAGGCGTGCGTTTTGGGCCACTTTAAAGGAAATTCAACAACAAGAACAAAGAAGGCAAGCATATGGTTAACTTGGGTGAGTTTGTTACATTTAAAAGCATGCAACTAAACATTAATAATAAAAAAAACCTTAATACCAAAGGCAATTTGAATATGATCTTTGGACCCAACAAACATGCACGTTTATTAGCAACCCGAATTCAATCCTTGGATCTTACAAACATTTACCACCAACCCAAATGAAAAGTTAGCAAACTAATTCTTGAGCAATTTTTGCATTTCTTGCCCGAAAGTCCAACAAGACATCAAATTGGATGGGGCAAAATTAAAATAACGTATGCAAGAAAACTCATTTTTATTCTTGATTGTGTTTCTACAAGAATATGTCCTCCCTACTAGATATGATAGAAGATGAACTACAATCCTTTGGAGAACTTTCACTTCCTAGAGCCATAGTAGGTGAGAGTTCAAAAACAAAGGAAGATGATGTAGAGGAGCAAAAATTAGGGCAGAGAGTAAACAAAGAAGTGCAAAAAACATATCTAATAAGAACATAGGAACGAAGCAAACATACTTAGCAATACCACTGGAAGCACCTCTTTGGACCCCAATCACAAAATAAAAACAAATTTGCTGTGCCTATGGCCCATGTTTTCAATTACAGTAAACCCCCTTTATAATCATGCCCTTGGTGACCACCTTTTTTTTTTTTTTTGTGACAATAAAAAATTGGGATTTAAACATATATATTCACATTCCATACAAATTCTTATCAAAATGTGATTATTGATATTAAAAGAAAAACCTTACAAAACAGCTCTTTTATGCTAAAATAAAAGTGTCAATTGTTTCAATTTTTTGCATGGATTATTCTAAGCTCTCCTATGCATTATTAAACTTGAAGAAGGTTGTGATTTCTGTTTATTTTAATATGATGATTAACATTGAGTTTCAGCTCCTTAACTATTAGCTTTTGTTTCTTGTCAATTAATTTTTTTAAATTAAAATTTTCTTTTTCTTGGCAAGTTCACATATTTTTTGTTTGTCTACATTAGAAAGTTATTATTATTTCAACTAGATTCATTGTTGTTCATTTGCCCAACTTGAACACAAAGCAAACATTAACATTGCAAAAAGGAACTACAATTTACAAAACTCTAATATTTCCCCTAGATTTTCCCCATTATAATCACATTTACGAAAAAACTTTGCAAATATTTTGTGCTATTAACGAGTATAATAGTGAGTCTAAAAAATTGTGTTTCTTACTTAAACGAATGGTTACCGAAAAATGTGTGGCACAAACAAGAATGTGATTTAAACAGCCGTGATTATAAAAAGGGTTTACTTATATACATATGAGAGTTGAACTTTGGGCAAACCATATGGAATAAATCTGAGATACTCTTGTGAATGTCTTAAAGGAACGTCTTGAGAACTTGGGGAACCCCATGGGAACACAATGAGAACAAGAAAAAAAAAAAACAAAAAAATCCCCCCAATGTTGGTGCTAGTTTGCCCAAGGTGTCCGATGCCTACAAAAACTACACAACTCTCTTGCGTCATATCATAAAACATAAAGCCCTGCTCAAATTTCTTTAGTGTAATTAGAGGGCCTGCACTTTTTGTTCCTCCTTTTTGGGGTCTTTTCGGAGGTGGGAGCCAAGGGCTGATTATTTTAGGAACACCTCAGCCCGAGGGTGTTAGTTGACTCGTAAAGGTCCTAAAAGGAAGGCTAGAGTACCTTTCTAATGGGGTCCCATGCCATTTGATTTTACTACAACAAAAGGTGATCTTATACATCAAATGATTCCATTAGATTTTGAATGAATTCATTGGTTGTAATGAACGAGGACTAATGAAAAAACAATAATTCTAGTGAATTGGGATTAATGAACTGCACCCACATTTTGTAGTAGTGTTTGTGACAATGATTGCATCCCATGAACATGGAATTTCAGAAGAAGCTGGAATGCTCTTGAAAAGCAATTCAAGAAAATAAATTGGGTAAGTTATGGCTCTGCTCCATTTGGCAAGTTCAAACATAGAAACCAACCCAACAACAGGAGTTAAACTAGGAAATGTGTTCCATGAAGCTCCCACAAAAATAAGCTTAGAACATTAGTTCGCAGTAGTCACACCTGATGAACATTCTTCAAAATATGGAACCAAATGTGTAAGGTAAAGCCCCCAAGGTGAAAGAGTGCATCATCCCAGTAGTCAGTCCTAGCCCCAGCCCCACATTTTGGGAATGCCACACTCTCATGAGCTTTTACCCAGATTATAAAGGAAGGCCGAGGCCAAGGCTATCATGAACCTAAACAACATACGTAGAGCTCAGTTGTAATTTTCTTTGGGCAAAATTTTGGCAAATGATGATTTTTTTTTTTGCTTCAAATTGGTGAAAATTTAATGCTTTATTTTTTTTCAGTCTTTTAGTCACCAAATTTCTAAATAAAACCTGATTCTATCCTAACTTCCAGGAGGTAACCAAAAACATGGAAGGAAGCTTGAATTTTTTTTCACTTTCATTATTTTGTTGGCGTTGCCTATCAAGGCGAGGACATTGTGCTTAGATTCATTATAGAGTATAGTAGCTTAAGGGATTTTGGTCCCTGGGTAATAGGTCTAACTTTATATGAGGATTTTTGAAAGATGATATTTTGGCTTGTGTTGAAACTTGAGATTAGTTATAATAGAGTTATGATATCTTGAAGGATTTTGGTTTCTTTTAGAGGATTTTCTTGAGGATTATATTTTTGCATGGTGAAATATTTTAGTTTTCATAATTCTTCTTTTGCCTTCAGATACTTTTTTAATGCAAATGGCAATGCCACAGTGTGACCACACACCCCTTGTTATATAGCCAAAGCTGGCTAAATTGTCTTTATGGATGATCACCACTTGAGCAACATCAAAAAATTGAGTTAGGAAAAAAAAAAAAAAGGCCTATGTCGACCATGAGTTGTAAGAGGGGGAGGATTTTCTTTTTTTCATTTTCGTTTTAAAAAAATAAAAATTGTGCAATTTTGAAGAATCTTATCCAAATTCTGGGATTTTGAACGATATGCTCAGGACAAAATTTTGTGATATAATTGTAATTGTGATGTGAGATTTCAGCAGTCAAGAGACTTGGAGCAAATTCATGATGATCACTTAGTGATAGAGCGGCCCCGACATGTGTGTTCATTTGTTTGTTTGATGTGCATGACGTGATTCCTGTGCAGATTTGAAAGGTCACAAGAAGAGCAGGAGGACGAGGAGAAGATTTTCTCACGTGGTGGTGGTGGTGGTGGTGGTAGTTGTTGTTGTTGTTACAATCTGCGGTTACAATCTGAGGTTTTTCAGGAAAGTCTCATGTGGAGCAATTGGAGGATGATCAGTAGTAGAGCGACCCATGTTAATTTTGTTTGATTGATGGATTGATTGATATGCCAACTGCAAGATGTGATTGTGATCTGAAGTTTAGATTGTCTTAAGAGTAGTACTTCAAGGATTTATGGATTGAATAATTTAGCACATGTATGCAATGGGTCTGGAGGAAGATGCGAGCAGCAGCTGGATTCACGGGTTGCTCAGAAATTCTTACGCTTGGGTGCTGCGGCAATTGCAGTAGTGGATAGATATCCAGAATTCTAAGTATGTTGTTAGATCATAGAGACGTGAATGTGATCGTTTTCACTCTCCTCGCCATCGCGTTGGTGTTTGGAGTTGTGCGTAGTAATCTACACATGACCTTCTTCGGCGTCGTTAGAAATCCCCAAGAAGTTCTCGCAACTCTTAATGCCTCACATGACGAAGTTTCTTCTTCTTCTTCTGCTGCTGCTGCTGCTGCTCCGGCAGGAAGAAGCAGCTCTAGTAGTTCAGTTTTTGATAACAATTTCATTGAACCCAGGTTGAGCCGCACAGATTCCCAAGCTTTCAACATCTCCAGCTGCCGCCGCGAGCCGGTTGTTGCACCTTTGAAGAACAACCCAAGTGAGGGTCTGGATCATCATCATCATCATCATCATGTGTTCCAATACATGTCTGCGACCTACAACAACATGACCGATGACGAGTTGCTGTGGATGGCGACGCGGATTTCCGTGAGATCCAGAGGAGCTCCTCCCAAGCAGCACACCCCTGGTAGAATTGCATTCATGTTCCTCACCAGAGGACCGTTGCCATTTGCTCGTCTTTGGGAGCGGTACTTCTTTGGACACGAGAGATTGTATTCCGTCTACGTCCATGCGGATCCCTCCTATGTCCCCGACGACGTTCCATTGTCTTCTCCTTTCTACGGTCGCTTCATCCGCAGCGAGGTATGTGTGGGTGCAAAATCCGGAAGCTCCTTCTTCATATTCTTCTCCTTTTTCTTGTGGGTTGTGGGTTGTTGTTGTTGATGATGATGAGCTCTTGGTCTTCAGGAGGTAAGATGGGCAAGGATTTCGATGTACAACGCCGAGAGAAGATTGCTAGGGAATGCACTGCTAGACTACAGCAACGAGTGGTTCGTGCTCTTGTCAGAGGCATGCATACCGCTCGACAATTTCCGCAACACCTACGAGTACATCACGAGTTCGCGGCTCAATTTTGTGCAGTCGAATGTGGAGGAGGATGATTCTTCTGCTGCCGCCCTAGTAGTGAAGGAAGGCAGTTCAGGAGGAAGAGGAGGAGGAGGAGGAGGAAGTGGGTCACGGCTTTCACGAGAGCAGGAACAAGAAATGGGACCAGAAATCACGCGACAGAATTTCAGGAAAGGAAGTCAATGGTTCCAAATCAACAGGGAGCTTGCCATGCTCTTGGCCGCGGACACCAAACTCTACGACAAATTCGCACTCGCCTTCTGCAACCCTAGTCCTCGTGCTTGTTACATGGATGAGCATTACCTCCCCACTGTGGCAGCTCTTTGGCTTCCTGAGAAACTGGCGTACCGCACTCTCACATATTTTCACTTCCGTGGCCACGCAGCGCACCCGGATCACTGGGACAAGACACGAGTGAACAAGAGTTTGATACAACGGCTACGCGGCGGCGGCGATGGTCACAACTACACAACTTCCATCGATATCAATGGACTGCAACCATCACAGAACAAGTCTTCTTCTGTCGATATCAATGGACTGCAACCATCACAGAACAAGTCTTCTTCTGTTTGCTACTTTTTTGCCAGGAAGTTTGATGCCGATGCTCTTGAACCCTTGCTAGACATAGCAACTGAAGTCATGGGGATTCAAGCTCTAGATGACAAGCTCACTAAACCCTAAGCCCTAAGAAGAAGACAAGCTTCTTCTAGCAACTGAAGTCATGGGGATTCAAGCTCTAGATGACAAG
>Ga0116231_10003453_pt1 | contig 32835 bp, 31 predicted proteins | sample S1TSphgellanicum_2_FD_89695 | JGI IMG/M metagenome (GOLD analysis project Ga0116231, IMG submission 89695) | Host-associated microbial communities from peat moss isolated from Minnesota, USA - S1T2_Fd - Sphagnum magellanicum MG | ecosystem: Host-associated > Plants > Peat moss > Unclassified... | reverse complement strand
TTTTTACATTGCCATAATTTTTTATTATAGTTCAATGGATGCCAGAGCGAGCAGCCGTTAAGCACACTTTTATTAGATATTGGCAATTTCAAGGCTTGCATTTGCCATAATAATAATGGCAATTGATGTCAGTTGCCATTTTAGCACACAAACTTAATAGATATATTGGTAATTGCAATGATCAGATTGCCTAGAAAAACAATTTTGCCAATAATAATAATATGCTGGATGCCAAAGGTATTATTATGATGCATGTGAAAATTGGCTGCACCAGAAACCCTAACTATTATGAACAGGGAGGGGGTTTGGATACTGGAACTTATCAACATACAAAAACAAAGAAATAATTTTCAACAGATTGATACCTACTAAATAAATAACTTATTACTTATTTACAAGTTGAACAGTGTTGGGGTATATTTGTCGTCTCCAGTCTATTCCCATGGTCAGCTGTATGTTGCTATCTCAGGGGTCCCAAGCAGTGCAAACATCAAGATTTTCAGTGGCGAGGGTCCCCATGGATACATGCAGAATGTTGTATATAAAGAGGTTTTGAAAATGTAGTTTGTAATTGTAATTTTGTAATATGTACCATCAAATACACACACACCAGTGCATTAGGCACGGGGTTCAAACTTCATCCATCTGTTTTGTCATCCATCTGTCCATTCGTTCAGTCATTCATCCATCTCGTCATGGTCTGTTTACTTCAATGGGCCGGAGAAAGAGTGGAATATAGATGCGACGTGACAAAGAAAGCAATAGGAAGAGATGGCACACATGCCAAAGCCCTACAATGACGAGACAGATGGATGAAATGATGCTTCACATTCGTCCTATCATGGTCTGTTTACTCCAACGGGGCGAAGAAAGAGTGAAATACACATATATATGTATAGTGAATTAAAAATTAATAATATTTTTAGCGGATGTCATCAAATTAAAAATAAAATAAAATAAAATTATTCACCCAACCGAGAATCTGACCAATTTGTTTCATGGTGAATTCTCTCAAAATTATGAGTTAGAACTCTCAAAAAAATACAAAAGGATTTTTTTTCACAAATTCCCTTATTTCAAAGAAAAAAATTGCAATTTTTTTGAGAAAAGCATTTTTTTTTTTGGTAGGAAAAAATATTTTGTCACATTTGGACACAGGTTTTAGTGTTTGAGACAGTTTGTTTTTGTTTTTGCCAGTTTTCTATAGTTCGGATAATTTTTTCCAAACATTAGAAAAATTAGTGCTACGTGACTTTTTTGGCATACTCGCATTTAGTGATTTTTTAAAAACAAATTTTGTGATTTGTTCAACCAAAGATATGGGAAAACATTTTGTGTTGTACGATAAGCTGCTGCATGTCGCCTGCAACACTTGGCCGTCAGTGTGTAATATACTTTTTTGGCACATATGTAATGTACCGTCAAATACACACACACCTGTGCATTAAGCACGGGGTTCAAACTAGTATCATTTAGGGCAGGACAGTCCATGACCTAAATTTGGACCTTGTTGGTATTTTAGGGCACAGGTACCTAGGTAATAGACTAGGTATAGACCTAGTGTACACAATCAATGTGTTTTGTGATGTAGTAGTAGCCAAAGTGGCGCTGATCCACCCGAAGATTTAGCCAAATTTGGCTAGAAGCTAAATATGAAAGTAATTTTATTCTAAAACGTCCTTTATATTTTTGGCTACCCTACTTTGAACCATGTATAAATATCTGGTGAGTTTTCTTTTTGAAATTTTTGGTCAAATTCTTCTGGCTATTGAAAATCTCCAAAAACCACTTGATTTTAGCACTTTTATTTTTTAATAGGTAATAGCTTTTTGGCTTTATTTAGCCTAAAAGTGAACATTTAGTCAATGTTTTTCTTTGTCAAATTTTTGATGTTGCCAAAGTGGTGTTGATCCACATGAAAGATTTAGACAAATTTGGCTAGAAGCTAAAAAATGAAAGAAATTTTTTGAAACATCCCTTATATTTTTGGCTACTCTACTTGAACTATGTATAAAAATCTGGTGAGTTTTCTTTAAAACTTTTGCTCAAATCCTTCTGGCTATTGAAAACCTCCAAAAAGCACTTGATTTTGGCACTTTTAGTTTTTTATAGCTATAGCTTTTTGGCTATATTTAGCCAGCAAAACAAGAAAAAGGCTGCACTGGTACACAGTAGGTACCAGTCTAGTTTGAACTGGAATGTAGCTAGCTAGCTTCTAGGGATAAGGTACACGCAAGCAAGAGAGATAGATGTATGATATTTTATGGATGAATTATCGACGGCAGATATGGATGGATGCATCCATCGGGTCGTCTCTCTCCTCACGCGCTTTCGTTGGTGGGTGGGGGAGAGCTGCAGTAGCAGCAGCGATGGTGCAACCACCTCCTCCTCCGCCTCCTCTTGCGGCCTGTTGATTCCAGGGAGTTTGCTTGTGGAGTATTTGGATCCGGAGAGGTTTTCCTGGAGATTAGGTAAGGTTCTCTTTCTTGGACGAATTTTGACGTTTTTGTTTCGGTATTGAGGAAGAATTGATCCTGAAAAAGGCTTTTGTGGTTGTGGAAACCCTTGCAGGGAGGGAGGTTTGTAGGTTCCTAAGAGGAGAAGAAGAAGAAGATGATGATGATGGAGCAGCCTTTAGGTTCGTTCGCAGTTGAGAGCGAGCGGTCGTGCCATCAAGCTCACAGGCAGATTTTATTGCAACTCTCTTCTCTCTAGTTTTGGAGGTGGAAGAAGAAGAGTGTTTGTTGTACAGGGAGTGCGTATCTGAGTAGGAAGGACAAAAATATGGTGGAATATAGAGAAGGTTTCGGGGAGATTTCTATGGGGAAACAGTCACATGGCAGAGCAGCTCTTCTTGGTTATGCCATGGCGAACAACGCACCAGCGAATGCGTGGTTGGATGTGAGAGTGATTTATGTCAGAGTCAGTGGCTGTCCTTTGGACGATGCTCCTGAGTCTCTGACTATACGCTTTCCTGCACGGAGCATAGGCACAGCTTTCGAAGTGAACGGGGGAAGGATCTCGCCCTCGGAGGAAGCTGTTCTGGTTCTCAGGAGGGATAGAGTGGATACGGAGACGGCGGAGGCAACGTACGTGAGCACAGACAATCTTCGCGCCAGTGGCTCCGTGTCTTTCGATGTCTTCAACAAGGACGAGGCGCTCCTCAGCGGGACTATAGAACAACAACAACAACAACAGTCTGAGGAGCCGCCTCCTCCTCCTGCTCCTGGTTCTGCTGCCAATGCAGCGAACAGCACAAATCTAGAATGGGAAATGGACTGCAGCTGTGTGGTTGGACAGGCGGGATGCGTGTTCTTAAAAGGCAGAAATGATTCTTCTTACCCTAGCATGTCTCTCGTGCATCCAGTCATGGAAGTCTGCATTGTGGGCCGATTCTCGGGGATGCCAGTCATCCTCTCACAGACTGTGCAAATCGTTGCCCGCAGGCGAGTGAACCGCCAGATCACTCTTGATGCTATCCCTGAGTCGGAAGCAGTTGGAAGAATTCAAACCAGCCTGATGGCAGTGGATCAGCCCCAACTGGTGAGTTTCTCCTTGAAGGGTTTCTTCCCCCGACCTTTTTTCAGGTCTCTTTTGTCATATGCAGCAGAAAATTGATCAAAGTGCATAAGGAGAAGAATATTGTGTCTACCTGACAGTTGCTGGTTACTCTGTTGTGCACTGAAGGCTGCTGCATTGCCTCCTGAGCAGAGTTTGACACATGCCAAAAAGTATGTGTCCGTTGCAACAAGGCTGCTCAAACTTCCATCAAATTGAAAGCTCTTAGATTTTTCATACTCTGGTTGATGGGACGGGTCCCTCAATGCTTTCCAGTATGCTCTTCATTCTCAAGCACGTGCTCATTGCTGTGTGTTTTCAGGTGGCAGGATCCAACCCCTTTATGGATCTCACAGACAAAGCTACGACAGCATTTGGCTATGGCTTGGAAGGCAGTGGGTATGGGGAGTCTGATGGAGAGATGACATGGTTCAATGCAGGTGTTAGGGTGGGTGTGGGAATTGGCTTGGGCATGTGTCTTGGTGTTGGCATCGGTGTGGGCTTGATGGTCCGCACATACCAAGCCACCACAAGGACCTTCAGAAGAGGGTTCTTTTAACTTCCATGGCAGGCTTCTGCTTTTCCTTGTCATTGTGGATGTTTGCTTAAGTTTTGTAGGTAGATGTAAATGACATCTTTGCATTTATTATTCCTATTATTGCTCCAGTTCTTACTTGGTGTCCAGGGTTGACATTTTAGAAGCTGTGACAGCATCATGGATTGTGCAGATTTTACCTTTAGATGAACAACTTGTTTGTTGTGCATATAAGAGCTGTCACATTCTGCTCCCATACATTATGCATCTTTTTTTTTTGTATTAGCTCCAGGGTGCCCTTGGTTCAGAGCAAAAGTTTGGCTGCTTCACATCAGGAGCAAATTTGTATGACATAGTTAAAAAGAGATTGTTTCTGTTCTTGGCATGAGCTGCCATTGAGTAAACAAACTTTTTCACATATGTAGCAGACAGCTGGAACATTGGTGACAGCTTGTTTGATGGCTTGTGAACCTCCTTGTTATGAGCTGCTTCTAATTGACATTGTCTGTTGTGTCGCAGTCATCGTCAAAGTCATGGTACAGTTGTTCCACAGGCACACTGTTTCCTGCTTTTGAAGACCCACATTTTTTCTGGCTTGTGTGCGTAAGCAGAGTCCTGTGGCAGGAAAGGCTTTCATTTTGCAAATTCCCTATTTTGTTGTGGTCATTACACTATGGTGTGCTGAAAGGGGGTCCCAGCCGCTACCTTCTATGTAGGCGTCTTTGTGCCTCAGGCTTAGATGCTTCCTTGTACAGGGACAAGCAGGCAAATGGACAAGCTAAAATGAAATGAAGCTTACAATCACAAGCTTGCTGCAGCTTAAATATGGATACTGTTTGGACATTTTGGTTTAGCTATGTGCTTGCCAACATCACGGGTCGAGGATTATGTATCCATGCCCACTGCAGATGACCAAGTGAGGGAAATGCATGGAACACTGTCATCCAAAGGTTCAGTCTCTTCGTGCACTTCTCATGCTGGTCAAAAAGCTCTCATCCTGTTTGGGTAGAAGTATGTCTTCTGAATTGCAACCATTATCCTCCACTTAAGACAGCCTGAAGTGATTATGGATTTTGCCTTGTGTTTGTCTGTCCTGTATGTTTGTTGTGATATGTCCAAAATGCAAGGCTTTGTAATCCATATCTGGAAGCTCCTCCATGGAGGTCCACCAACTACCATCTTTCAGATTTGTGGAATGACTGGTCTACAAACTCAATTTGCCATGGTAACTTCTTTAGGAACCCCAGTTGCAGGGTCAAGCTTCCACTGTTTCTGTTTGGGTCCTTCGCCCCAGCTAAGTCTCCTGCAAGGTAAAGGGTCCTTTTCTCAGAGGAGATGAATTTGCAGAGAGCAAACACTTATACTCAATGGCATCTACCATATTTACTAGAAGCAAAGTTGGCAGTTTTCTTCTCTGAGATTTCGTGTGTAATAGCTGTTTTGCTGATTAGTGCTGCAAGCAACATATTACATTGCTAGAGGTACTGACTCTGGAGATTCTGTGCTAGGATAGATTGATCTCTTGTTTTTCCTTAGCCTGAGGATATATGCACTTTGAAGTCTCTAAGATTTGTTGTTTTTGGTGTCTTTAGGTGCTACTCTGTGCTCCAAGCTGCTTACTGATTTTCTTTCCAACAGAATCTTGCCCAGAGGCTGTGGAGGAATAGGTGGAGCTGCATGATGTGGTCCAAGTTGTTTGTTATTTATAAGCAAAAAGAAATTGAAAATATTTACCGTGTAGAAAAAGAAATTTGATGATAGCAAAGAGGATAACTAGTTGCATTTGTGGAATGGAAGTGTGGATTTGTTAGTTGTGAGATTTTGGAGATGAAGAATTTGTCGAAGATATTGGAGATGTTTGCAAAGGAAAGAAAACACAACATTGATACTCCTTTTGGTCATAAAGGAGGTGAGATTTTTTAAATATGGTGAAAGAAGTACACTGGGTTTAAATGAAGATTGAAACTCATATTAACATCAAATTTGGCTGAGTTTTTTTTCCTTGATTGTCTTCCACCACTGGAGCTGCTTGTACTACAGCTATAAATATTCTTCAACCTCATGCATTTAATCTTGAGTTCTAGCATTTTATACCCATATTTAATGAAATTTCATTACTTTGCAGACACAAATGTTTAGAGGTTGAAAGAGGGGTTGGGGATGAAAGAAGGGCCCAAAAACGAGGTCACTTTACCACTAGGGCCACAGTGATAAACTAGCACCCACCAGCACACCGTCCACTGGATGCCTGTTATTACTCAGTTATGGATGAACCTCAAATGAGTTAATATATGGTTTCACCTCGGTAACCAATTATGTAAGAAACAGGTCTTATATATAGGTAGGTAGGTAGGAAAATAGACAGCTACTAGATAAGTAGATGGTTTATACATAGGTAAGGGCTGTTATTACTACTTACCTACTAACAACCTGCTTGTGGGTTGTTAGTGGGTAGGTAGTAAAAAAGAGCAACTGAGCTAACCACCATGGTTAGCTAGGGAACTGGAACCCAACAGAAAACTGTCTCCTGACCACTTACCATCCATCTTTCATGGTGTGCTGGTGGGTGCTGGTTCACCGTGGCCTAGTAATAGGCCCTTTGCTAGGTTAGAACCCATATTGATGGTGTAGGATGTTTGTCCAGATGGTAGGGGAGACCTTCAAGTAATTGAATTAGCGGTTTCTGAAAGAAGAAACCAATACCAAATTGAAGAAATGGCACATAGAAGAAAAGGGTGGTGATTTTTATGTTGTGTAAAGCCCTAATGGCAAACTTCAGACCTTTATTGGACTTGTGTATGCACTTGCTACACCTCATTAGGTCCTTATTCCAGTAAAGCCCATCCCCTCCGGCTTTATCCTATATAAAATACTTTAATAACAAGGGGTGTGTTACATCATGGCCTTGCCATTTACATTAAAAAGTATCTTAAGGCTAAAGAAGAATTATGAAAATTCAATATTTCACCATGCAAAAATATAATCTTCAAAAAATTTCTCTAAAGAAACCAAAATCCTTCAAGATATCATAACTCTATAATTAATCTCAAGTTTCAACACAAGCCAAAATATCATCTATCAAAGTAGACCTATTGCCTAGGGGCCAAAATCCTTTAAGCTATTGCACTCTATAATGAATCTAAACACAATATCCTTGCCTTGGTAGGCAAGGCTAACAAAGGCAAACAACAATTCACAAAAGGCTTGCAATTAAGGTTGTACTTATGGTGAAAGAACTTCAACTTAAGAAGAAGGAAAACCCTATATATATATATATATATCAAGTATGAAAACCCATATATCAAAAGTACAAGGCAAATGTAAACACAAGTAGACACAACCCAAAGAAAAAACAAGAACAAACAATCTACAAAAGTAAGGTAAAAACCCTACGCAAATAGGACCCATGGTTATGAAATGACAATCAACGATAACAAAGAATATCTAAAACAAAAAAGTTGTCATCTGCCACAAATTAGTTGGTCACAGAGGTGCACTGGCTATGATATGCGGAAGAGATGAAGAACCTTGACCAAATGTTGTAACCTATTGAAAAATCGCTATAGCTTATGCACATTGCAAGGTTACGCACACGCATTGTTAATAATAATAAAAAAACATCGAAAGGATTAAAAAATATCGTTGATGACATGCAATAATGGTCTATGCACAAGCAATCAGAGATGAATCAAAACAAAAATGAAGACAACCATATGTATCAATAGCAAAGGGAATGAAGTCATCACCTGGTGCTTGTTCAACGTATGATCATGTCTTTTCTTGAACAATCATTCATTGTCATGATATTTGTTGTCATCATCAATGCTCACTACACCATATCTGTGCGAATTGGGTCAACAATGACAACATCCATCAAAGTTTGGAAACCGTTTCTGGTGATAAAAATATTTAGTCATCGTTGGGTGTGGTGAGGGAAAAAGTGGGACACCTCCCTATGAACATGTGTTCCACTCTCCAAAGCAATAATTATGATAGTATCCCGAAGTGTGTTGTGGGCTATTGTACACTCATTCTTGCAAAGGCACCGAAACAAATGGGTACCTAAATTGTCAATGGTATGACTACACTAGCACCATGAAAGATGGGCAACTATAAGATGTGGCCAAGACAAGAACATGGTGTTGTAAAAAAGTGGGTTAAAGATAAACGAAATGCAAGTGTGGTAAAACGAATCAATAACCAAGCGCATGCCCTTGAACCCACACATGAACAAAGACGTGCTCACACAATATATGAAGGAACGTCTATTAAAAGAAAGGCAAATTCCTACTCTTGTAGGTGATCTGCCAAAGAAGCCTTCAACTAAGGATAAAATTAAAGCACTAGGCTTTCAAAGGGTGGGACCTGAAAGCGGATAACCTAGGATAACATGATTTGACCATCTTGTAATGCCATTTGGAACAAGGAAATGTTAATATCAACATGTGTTATTACATCTAAAAGAATAAGATGATCATCCTGTTGGAAACAATTGACAAGTGCAAAAGCAATTAATGCCCACACCCAAAGAATGTGAAGGCAACAATTTGAACCATAAAAAAGAATCTAGAAAAATAAGGCGATCATCTTGTTGGAAACAAATGACAAATGCAGGAGTGATCAATGCCCACACCCCAAAAATGTGGGGGCAATAATTCAAACCACATAAAAAACCTTTTCCACATTTTAATGTGTTAATTTGAGTTTCAATCCCCATTTAAATCAAGAAAAGACAATACTGGAACTTGCTGTTTAATCACATAGGGGATGAGATTTCAAAAAATAGGGAAAAAAATACATTGGGTCTCAATGGGGCATGAAACTTAGTTTAATAACAAATGTTGAACTAAGTTTACCATGTCCTTTCTTTTCCTAAACGCGTTCAACTAATCACTACTTCTACTATGTATACTATAATTATATATGTTTTCAAGCATGGTGCATTTAATCCTGAGTCTTAGTATTTCATACCCTTATTTAAGAAAATTTCATGATTTTGCAGACAACAACCAAGAGGGGATGAAGCATGAAATGAAAGGCACAATTCAGGCCCTCAAGGCATGACTTTATGGATAACTCTATTGTCCTTTTGTTTCTTGATTGCCTTCAACCAATCACTAATGTTGTTATGTGTACCTTAACAATGAATATTCTCAAACCTTATGCATTTAATCATGCATTCAAACAATTTATATATTTATTTATTAAATTACACATTACAATAATTATTTATCCTAAAAGTCATCCCCAATCCCATACCCAATCCCACACCCTATTTTAATTTCATCCCCTATTTTTGGTTATCCTTAAAGTCCCCAAATTAGGGGATGAAATCAAAAAATTGGGGGTGGGAAGCAAACTTAAGGGATGGAATTATTTCTTAATAGATTTTTTTTTTAATTTCTTAGTTTTGATTAATGACTTTTATTTACTTGAATTTTTGGCTTTTTGATTCCTTTAGGAATAGGGTTTAAGCTTGAAGGATACCAGGGTATAAGGTTGATATTTTAAGGTTTCTTTTTACAATAACATTTGAATTTAGGGTTTGATCTTTTAAGGCTTCTTACATGGAGGTCTATGTGTGGGCTTCTAATTTATTTTCAATATTTATCTTCTCCTCTTAAAAGCTTACACTTGTCATTTTTCATTAAAGCAATCTCTGTTTTTACTTTTCTTTCTTTGTTATTAAAGTTATATGTAAGGTTCCATTTAAAGTTATTTAGGGTTTTATTTAGGGTTTTTTTGTGAGGTTTAATTTTAGGGTTTGGGTTTAAATTTCTTTTCTACAAAAATTTATAGGGTTTAAACTAAAATTTTATTCTAGTTTTTGGGGGTTATCTTTAAGTTTTAATTAAGGGTTTTTTGTTGGGCTACTTTTAGGATTATTTTAAAGGCTTATTTATGGGTCTTTTTTTAGGATTGATTTAGGGTTTCTTGGAGACTTTCTAAGCATCTTTTAAACTTCATAAACTTCAGGGTTTATTAATTTTGAGGGGCTATTTTTAGGGTTATTCTAAAGGTTTGTTTAGGGGTTCTTTTTTTAGGATTGGTTCTAAGGATTCTTGGAGACTTTTTAAGCATCTTGTAGGGTTTTTTATAAAATTTAAAATTCATTTTTCTTTGGGGTTGTTTTTAGGGTTATCCTTAAGGTTTGGTTAAAGGTCTTTTGTGGGGTTATTTTAAAGGTTTTTTGAACTTTTTAAAAGCATATTCTAGGGTTTTAAAAAAGATTTAGGGTTTGGTCTTTGTTAGGGTTGTCTTTAAAGATATTCTAAGGGTTTGTTTAAGGGTTTTTTTTAGATTAGTTTTAGGGTTTACTTTTTTGCAAAAATGTTTTTTAAGGTTATTGTTAGGGGTTGATTAGGGATTTTTTTAAGGCCATTTTAAAAGTTAGGGTTATTCCTTGCACAAAATGGCCTCCTCCAACATTGATGGTTCTGGTTTTTCATCAAATAGCGATGAAAAGATGTTCCAAATGAGACAAAGGCAAAACTAAAACGTGTTTATAGTTGTAATTACAACTACATACATTCATTACTTGTTCAACTTGAATGAGCTCGAGTTGGGTGCAAAGCAATTGGTTGATCACATCATTGGTGTTTGAAATGTGTTTGCCACTATATAAACAACTCCAAGTTTGTTTAAAACCCTAAAAAAATTAATTTTGCTAAAGTTTAAAAAATTAACCACTTCAGTTGTCCCCACCATCAAGTCCCATGCTCGATCCATTGGTGATGCCCACATTATATGTGGGCAACTGACCAAATTAACCCTGAAACAATGGTTGTTCCAATTTATCTTGTACATGAAACATGGCTATGTTGTCATGTTTGATGCATTTATGTGGAACTGGAACAAAATTAATGTGTGTAATGATGAAATTTTTATTGTATCTTGCATTAATGAGGCTTTGAACAATGAGATTTGATGGCCTATAATCAAAAAGCAAGCCCAATTTGGTTCATAGATTCCTGAATTTTAAGGTTGCATCAAGTTCATATATCATAGATGGGACCTTCATTGAAATTTGAAAGCCTTAAAACAATGAGGCACACAAAACTTGGTTCAACATACACAAGAAAATGTATTGTATAAACAACACAATTTTAATAAACCACCATGGTTTGTTCATTTATCTTGACATAGGGTACCCTAAGTCATATCAAGATGTGACCATTTTGCACCAATCAAATTTATACAAAAATTAGTGGAATTTTTTTGTGCATAAGGATAATTACTTTGAATGCCTAATGGGTGACCCATGTTACATGGGTCAAGAGATGTTTGTGATGCATCAACTTGGGAAGTGAGAGCTTGCCCCATGACATGATTTAAAAATAGTGTATGCATACAACAAAATGCATGTTGGCTATAGAGTGTGAATAGAATGGGGCATTGGAGGTTTCAAATGCAAATGGGAAAACTCATGAAAAGATTTGATTTTAACAAACCAAAGTACAACCATTTGTTCAAAGTTGTTACTATCCTCATTACTTTCCTACACGTGTTGTTTAGACGTCACAACGGAAGTATTAGTAACCACATCATCAATCCAACCGAAATGTGGATATCTTTATGTTTTGCCGTTAAAACCTATTACAAAATGTGGTAATGCAATGGATGAAGATTTGAACCCCAAAGTTAAGGCGAGAATTTCAAATCTTCACACTTACAACCTATGATGCTTAAACCACTTGGCTTAAGTTAGGTAGCATGGTCTATGTTTTTCGGGCTAAAAGTTTGACGTTTGTTTTTAATCTAGGCCACTTAGCTTAATTTAGGTAGCCTAGGTTATTTAACATAGGTAATTAGCCTAACTAAGTTAAGTTGGATTTTGACTAGGCAAGTTAGGTTAGGTTGCTTAGTCTAACTAGGTTATGTTATGTTGACTTTTGGCTAGCTATATGGGTTAAATTAGGTTTTTTTTGTCATGTGCAATAACTCATAATGGGTTTATAGATTTTTGACACATGTCATCCATCTATCAAGGTGTTTTTTGTAATGTGTTCACCTTTCAAATCGATTATTGGCCATTGGAATCCAAAAGTTTTTTAATCAAGGCATAACATGTGATTCTTCATATATTATATGTTGTTGCTCAAGTTGATGCGTAAGGCCATTGGGAAATGAAGAAAAATCTAATGCTAGATGTGCATGTAAGAATACCTAGTTATATTCATTTCTTGGAGTCATTAGCTAAATAACTATTATAGCTTGGAGACCTAAATGCATTACTCCAACCACAAAGTCCTTAGGTTTGGCCTTTTGTGGGTCAACTCCCATTATCTCAATGGTTGCAAAACTTGATATTCACAACACAATAATACTTAGTAACATATTTTTACCAAATTTTGATTGGTTGAAAATGAATGCCATGTTTTCATTGTGTTTTTTACAACTTGTCTTATGTAATTCAAAAATGTCCTTTGCAATTAATCACGATTATAATTAATTATAAAATATGTTTTTTGATTACATAGGACAAGTTGCAAATGTATGACTTTTCATAATGTTTTGGGGATTCATAATAACCTTTTTTCCAACTCATTTATCTAGTGTTCATGTGGTGTACTAATGGACTAAATGTTGCCATTTGATTAAATATTTCATAAACCATAAACATCCCCAACCCACAACAATGCATCAATGACAATTTATGGTTCACTAAAAGACCAATATTGATACTAAAATGAACAAGATATAAAATCTTCAGTTTTGACATTCTAATCATAAATCAAACATTTCACAACACATAGGTTTTGAAGGCAAAAAAAAATCTTCTTATTTCCACACTTTTATAATAACAACGTTAATCACATAACAATAATGTTTATTTGATGCCTAGAATAATTAATTAATTTTACAAGTTATGATATCCAACCTTAATCAAAACATTTAGACTAGCAAGAAAAAAATTAAATTTTGTAAGGTTAGGTGGATCAAATTTATCCAAAATGTCTCTCCTAAACTATCATTGTCTTTTTGGCATCAATTTGGCAACTTAATTTGTCTTCCCCATAGTTCTAAATTTTTCGGCAAACCCTTTTAAAGAAGTTTTGACAAGAAAAGCTTAGTCACACCATAACCATTGAAGAATGTCCCTTTTCCCCAAGTCACAAAAGTGGCGAAACAAATCCTTTGTTGGAGTTCCTAGGTTTGGGTTTCACTTGCCATCTACACATTCCCAAAATTTCCACCCATATTTCCAACATGCCAAGTTTGAAGAATTAGTTTACTTTGACAAGCTCGTAAATCCATTGTTAAATTTCCTCATCTTCACTCTAAACCTGCTACTTTATTCATGTATATGCATTAATTTTAACCAATTTCCAAACTCTAGTATGTAATGGAAGTTAATTAAACTCAAAAGATCTTTAGTCCTAGTGCATAGATTGTGGGCATTTTTCCCAAATAATCACTATCAATACCAAAAAAACCTAAAAACACTTCCATCTCTAAAATCCTCACACACATTTATGCTTCAACTAACACAATCCAAACTAAAAAGAAAAATATTTATAGCTTCATGAGCCACTACTTGTCCCTTCTTATCCTTCACATTACCTCATTTTCCCTTGGAACTTCTTGTCAAATATCTCCACCAAGCCCCACCCACCACAACCAAAGTTCTTTAAAAACTATAAAACAAAACTACTTGTTTTTCACTGCCAAACATAATTCACACCGGCCCAATGCCATATATTTGACACCACCATTATCTTGCAACACAAGACTAAGCCAACACCAAAATAATAAAGCAAAGAAAATTCCATTACCATTAGAAATAACCATCAACTTTCTTGTTGTTTTCTCCTTTCAACTTCCTTGTTCTTTTTAATCAACATCCATTAGGTTTTTATTTATAGTGACCTTCATCCAATTCCATTTCCCCCCACACTGGCAGGTTTATAAAAGGCTATTTGATTAGTTCTTGAACTTTTTGAGAACTGTGATTGTGTATAAAAAACAATTACCTATTTGGATTATTTTGAAACCATGGTTATGTGTCTTTGAGAATCTCTTGTTATTTGGGTTCCATGTTTGAAAACCATTGATTATCAAGTTCTTTTTTTCTGGAAACTGCCCAACATTGAGTGTCATCGTTAATATTTTTTAGAACTTTTTGAAATTGCAATTACATATTGGATTTGATTCTCAAATATTTGAGAACTATGGTTATATATCAAAAGAAATTATTGGATTTTCTTAGACCCACGGTTCTAATTTTTTAAGGACCTCTAATCATCATGTTTCATGTTTGAGAACCTTCATTTATCAAGTTCCTCCTTTTTGATAACCATCCAATGTTGGGTGTTGTTATTTAGTCCTTTGATCCTTTTGAAATTATGGTGGGTTTTTGGACATTTGAATTCCATGTTTTGGCTTTTGGGCATATTTTTGAAAATCATGGTCATATATCAAAACCACTTATTGGATTTTTAAACACATAGCTATGCATCTATGAAAAGCTTTGGTTATTTAATGTGTTCAATTTTTTGATAACCATTCAATTTTGGGTGTTGTTATTCAATTTAGTCTTTTAAAAAATTGGGGGGTTGTGGGAGATTTGGGTTTCAAGTTTTGACTTTTGGGCAAATTTTTGAAAACCATGGTTATATATCAAAACCAATTATTGGATTTTTAAATGCATGGCTATGCATCTATGAAAACCTTTGATTATCAAGTGCCCCTTTTTCTTCTTCTAATAACCATCCAATGTTGGTTGTTTTTATTTAATTGTTTGGTCTTTTAAAAAAATTACAAGGTTTTGGGAGATTTGGGTTCCAAGTTTTGACTTTTGGGTAGATTTTTGAAAACCATGGTTATATACCAACATAAATTATTGGATTTTTAGATGCATGGTTATGCATCTATGAGAACCTTTAGTTATCAATTGTTTTTTTTTTAATAACCATCCAATGTTGGGTTTCGAAAATTTAAGGGGTTTTGGGATATTTAGGTTCCAAGTTATGGCTTTTGGGATTTTTTTTGAGAACTATGCTTACAAATCAAAACCAATTATTGGATTTTTAAATGCATGGCTATGTATATGTGAAAACCTCCCATTATTAGGTGCCCCTTTTTTCTTTCTAATAACCATCAAATGTTGGGTTTTTATATATTATTATTTGGTCTTTGGGGGTTTTTGGGAGATTTAGGTTCTAGGTTTCGGTTTTTGGACAAATTTTTGAAAACCATGGTTATATACTAACATTGATTCTTGGATTTTTGGATTCATTGCTATCCAACTGTGAGAACGTCTGATTATAATGTGCCCGTTTTTTTTATAACCATCCAATGCTAGGTGTTGTTACTTAATCATATAGTCTTTTGAAATTTGGGGAGGGGGGGTTGAAAGATTTGGGTTTTAGGTTTCGACTTTTGGATAAATTTTTGAGAACCATGGTTATATATCAAAACTGGTTATTGGATTTTTAAACTGATGGCCATCCATGCATATGTGAAAACCTTTGATTATCAAGTGCCCTCTTTTTTTTGATATTTGTCCAATGTTCGGTGTACCATAACGAAAAAGAACAATTGTAATATCAATGTATAACAACTCACATATCTTTCATAAAGATCACTACACTTAAAGAAAACCTCCATACATTATTCTAATTGTCAATTGTCATGTTAAATTCTAGGGCACATTGAGGAATCACATCTCATTCCAAGTTTTCTCTCAAGAGCTATCATTGCATTTGAAATTCCATTCATGCAATAATTAGATCACAATCCCACACAACCCTTTCTACCCAAAAAGCTTCAACCTTCAACATATCCAACACATTCAATAATAATAACTCCTAAACCCATGAACACAAATGGGATGGACTTACATATTGCCCCATCTTTGTTTCTTCAGCATTAACATAATTCGAGAAGTTTTGACAAGAGAAGAACCCACCCCAAATGCAGCAATAACAACAATCTAAACATATAGAAAGTTTGTAACAAATAGAAATAGACTTTCTCTCACAATTCCCATCATCATAGGTCTCACCCCCTTACCACAAACAAGAATTAAACAATGAGATTTGAATATACAAAACTCAAAATTACAAAAACCACAAGCAAGCTTGCAAACCCCCTAAAACTCTACATCATTTCCCTTGTGTCTTGCTACCATGTTGATCATATTAAACCTCAACAACAACAAGACTAAATTTCTCACACAACAAAAAAAACACAAAAAAAAGAGAAGATGTAGTCCCATTGTCAATAGCATCCATCTCCAAAACAAAGGCACACAACGTAAAAAAACACACAAAATGTCCTCCAAATTGTTGTCAAGATCAAACATTTAGCTCGCTAGAAGTCCCACCTTAAAAAGTCAAACACCTTCCTCCATAGGTAATTGCAGCATAAGTAATACACGACAAGTCGTAGCACGCAAAACAAAAACACCACAAAAGACTTGACAAATCTAGTAACAAACCAAAAGAACTTCCATCGCCAAGATCCAAAAGACTTGACAAACCTAGTATCAAAACAAAAGAGCTTCCATCGCCAAGACCCAAAAGACTTGACAAATCTAGTATCAAAACAAAAGAACTTCCATCGCCAAGACCCAAAAGACTTGACAAATCTAGTAACAAAACAAAAGAACTTCCATCGCCAAGATCCAAAAGACTTGAGAAATCTAGTAACAAAACAAAAGAACTTCCATCGTCAAGATCCAAAAGACTTGACAAATCTAGTAACAAAACAAAAGAACTTCCAAGCTTAATATCCCAGAAATCACACAATCACGAATCATCATAATTTTGCATTGGCACACATAGCTGCCCACCCACTGTGTTGAATGATGAAGACAAAAAAGGAAGGTGATAAACTTCTCCGGCGCAGCTGATATTGACATTCCACACAACCCTACAAACCGCCATCTCAGCCCTAATTCCATGTCACAGTACCTTAGTCGTCTGGTGTTTTCGGAAATTTGGGTGGTTTGAACATTTGGGTTTGGGGTTTCTTGGCACTGCGTTGTTGTTGCCAGGGAATGTCGTCGGGAATGGAAGCGTGACTAACGGACAGGGGAGAGATGTTGAGAACAGTGGAACTGTGACGGACGGGGGTGGGGGTGGGGGCGTGGTGAGGTGGTGGAGATGTGGAGAATGGTGGCAGAGTGACGACGGACAGGGGAAGGAAGGGCCGTGGGGGCGAAAGGAAGGGTTGGTTGGCGGGGGAATGGAGCAGGCGAGGAGGTCGAAGAGGCAGAGAGTGGCAGTGGACTACGCGAGGCTGGACACCTCGGGATTTGCGGACTGTATGCGAGTGCAGCATAAGAAACTGACGCGGGCGGTTCTGAAATTCTCCAATGAAGTCCAAGCCCAAGATGACACCAATTCTCTCAGCGTCTCTTTCCTGCAACCTCACGAGCTCGCACCCCATGTGCACTCCTCGGGTTTCGCAAACCCTTGTGTTGTGCGTGCCTCGCCTCAATCCCGTACTGTGCTTGGCATCAGGTCATATTCTCTTTCCCCATCCACGTAGCCACCCACCCACCCATTCACCCCCTTTCAAAATTCCACAAGTTTCCCTTACCCCACGCTCTCTCTCTCTCTCTCTCTCTCTCTCTCTCTCTCCAGCGCTTACTCAGCACCCACAACACTAATTTGTCTCCCTGACCTGAAGAATTGTCTCGACTCTTTCATGACTGGACATGGCAGGGGGGTTTTTCTCCTCTCTGTGCTCTTCTTCTTCTTCTTCTTGCCTGATATGGAAACCCTTGAACTGGAAAATGCTGGCTTTCATACAAAAGATAGGTTTTTCTTTAAAGGTTGCTTTCCAGGTAAAACCCTAGTATACTTTAATCTACAAGAGGGTGTGCTTGGACACGTCAGAAGGAAGTGTCAAAGAAAGCTCCCAGGGAAAAATCAGGCACACGATGAATGCATGCATTGTTGCACATGGTTATATTTTTGTACTTATAAGAATTCATGTTAACTCCTAACATCAATCCCATTGGTTCAGCAGTTTTTCCAGGGGGGTTAGTCATGTCAATCTTTTGCAGAAGATGGGTTTTTATCATTGAGCTTCTTCTTCTCACTATGTCTCACTCTTTTGAAGGGTGGGCTGTTTCCAAGCCATTTGTATGACTCTCTTTGCCACATCATGTTTCTCCTCATACCCCTTTGTGTTCTTCATTGCTTCCCAATCCCTAACATGGCATCACAGAAAATGGGACGCTCATTTTATTGGATGCTCAACCCCATCCTAACAAATTCGGTAATTGAGCGAGGCTCCTGCATTTTTGGCTATGACACAGTTGGATGAGGTGCAGGTCTTCAAGCACTCCCAATCTAAAGTGAAGCACCCATGTGCTGCGCTGCATTGGTTTTTCAGTAAGCTGTTGTGGTTTTTCAGTAAGGCATGCTAAAATACATCTTTTGCATGAAGCACATTATTCAGCTTTCCCTTTTTAGTGTGATCTTCCTCTTTGTAGAAGAGTCCTGGTCATGAGAGGGTGCCTGTTTTTTTCAGTGCACTCAAATGTTTGTCCTTGAAGGCCAATGAAGCCTTTAGACTTGACTGCTATTAACATGGATCCATGGATGCACCTCCAGCCCCACATTTGAAACATCTGCAGGGTCTTGATGCTAAGGGGTTCCCAACCAGGTTATCAATGACTCTATGATCTGGACCCAACCATCCATGAGGGTGGATATCAATGCTAACACTGATCTATATCATGCATCACAGATTCTTTTATTTTCCTCTTGTCTTGCAGTTTGCTTTTGATAGTGTGAACATTGAAGGTCACAATTGTGTTCATTCATGAACTACAGTAGTGTTGACTATTGATCTTGTTAGGTGATTTTTCTTATGACTTATTGATGCCTAGCAATGTTTGTTGATGAATTAGTCCTTATGAGACTTCCCTTAGAAGTTAATCATGGCCAAGGTGAACATGGTGAAATTAAGAAACACAGCAAACTTGGCAATTTTCTTCTTGTGTATGCTGAAAAGATGCAGTGCACACTAGGAAACCATTTGAACAGTATCATATAGAGTGTTTGAATACAAAATCCATCAGGAGTCCTGTGCAGAAGCTCCTCAAATGACATAGAATTCTCCAGAATTGATTCCTTGTTTTGGTGTCTCACTTATATTATATGTGTGCTCTATGTGAAAGAAACCTAAATTTCTGTCCTTAGTCATGGTTGTTCTTTTCACTTCTTCATGTGTTAATTTAAATCCAGGTGTGCTCAATAATGGCACTGTGGCGCTGACAAGAGAACTGCCATGGCCTTTAATAAGGATTCTGTTTGGCCATTGAATTCATTGTCTATGTCACATGTGAGTAGTGCTTAAAGCCATGGAAGATGTTTGGAGAATTTTTTTCCCCTTCATCTCACTAGCAAAGCTAAAAGTACATTGATGAATGGCCAAGACATGGCAGAAAATAGAGAGACCTTGGTGGGTGGTGGATCCATAACCTGTTAAGGCTTCTTCAGGATGCATGAGTCTAGCATTGCTTATTCGATAGGGCAGTTGTTCTCCTGCCTTTCATGATCTACTAGACGACTTGGGTTCAAGTGTCAGTAGAGCCAAACTAGGCCCCTGCCACCCTGGTGCCAAGGGGAAAGTTTTCTCAGATATGCAGGCTTTGGTGGGGTTGTCCTCTTTTCCCTCTGCAGTATCTTCATTGATTTGGGCTCAGTCAATGGTGGATTTCTGTAGTTTTGAATTGCTTTTGGTCAGTGGAACTGGCAATGCTGATGAACCAGATTTGTTTCAAATAGCTTCACCCATGAAAGCAGGCAAAACTGATATGGTGCCTCATGTTTGCAGTGTGCCAGAGGGCGAAATTACAGTCAACCGTCTTGCAGACCTTGTTGGCCGTACTCGACACATAAACACCATTGATGTATCCACACAGGTGTAGTTTCCTCACTCCTACTGTTGGGTATATAAGATTTGCAGTGGCTGAACAAGCTGAGTTACAGAATTTCAGCCTTGAGTGTTTCAGAGATAGCTTTTTATACATTGCATGATCCTGTTTGCTAGATGGATTGGAAATCAGGTTTCAAATGCTTGCTGTTACCTGGGCATTGCAGTCAGAAGGACCCATTTACACTATGGATGAATGGGCAACATATTTTGCTTCACCAACCCCTAGGAAGCCTCTGCTGAATGTGGTCTCCCTGGACCTTGCCAACACCAAGCTCCATGATCTGGTGTGACTTCTCTCTCTCTCTCGCTCCACCTCCCCAATTGGAGGGCAGCAACATGCAAACCTCAGAGATGGTTCATGCCTACGCTGAGTTCAATGGTTTGCCATCAGGCAGACTGCATGTCCATAGCCTGACTGCATTCTTCTCCTTTTTTGAAGCAGTGAATTGACAAAATTTTCTAGGTACTGCAGGTTAGTGCACCATTGCTGGTGAAAGAGCTTGATTTGGTGAACAAGGCATGGCCTCCTTCTCAGTCCCCCACCCCAATGGTATTGTTGAGCTTCATCTTTGTGAGACCTTTCTCATTTGAATGTAGCTCTTGCTTGTATTTAGTTTGCAAACTCAAAGAAAATTGGGAACTGCAACTGGGGATACACCTCTTTCTAACAAAGAACCCTAGATCATTATGTCATTTTCATTCTAGTTCCCCATTTCATTGAGCACTCGTTTGTTAATTTCTTAAGATTTGTCTTGCAGGTGCAGCTATATGCACTGATGAGTGTGGCGGGCTGCTTCATGGATTTTCATGTTGATTTTGGAGGTTCTTCTGTCTGGTACCATGTTCTCAGGTTGTAGACCATGCCACTCCTCCCTAACACTTCCTGTTTTACACAGGAACATAGCCCTTTGAAAGAATCCAAGAAGAGATTTAAGGATGACGTTTCTCTGACTACACACAGAACTGACAAGTGGCTCTTCGTCCCTCTGGGCTAACTCTTAGGTCTTTGGTCTCCTTTCCAGAGGTGGCCACCTTCAACATGGTTGCTCGCTTCATCTCCTCCCAATGCCTTTGAAGCCCTTAAGGGCCTGCACTTTAGATGACCAGTCAACCAGATGAGGCCATTCTCAAAGTTGTGCTGATTAGGGGCTATACACACTTCAAGGCAGGAGCAAGATATCTTGTTTTACATCTAGTCTTGGTCTCAAGCGGCAAAATTGGAGCTTAGATTGACACTTCGGCTTGACCCCATCGAAGTGTTGGTGCTGGTGCTTTTTGGTGGGGCCCAGTGGTAGCAAGGTGTTTTTGTTGGTGCCTCCAACCAAAGGCAATTTGATGGCGTTCGAAGAGTGGTCATCTTCTGATAAGCAGGCACGTTCTTCATCTTTCCCACCCTCAATCTTGGCTCTTATCACCTTGGAATAGTCAGGCCTGGCATCTGTGACTTCCTTGTCCCCAAAGTAGGGTTCATTTCATCCTTTAAGCTCTCTTGTGAGCTCTCACATGTGGGAAGAGTGAAAGTCTCAGAGGTTTTGTTGGAGGTTCAGGCAAGCATATTTCTTGCAGACCGAGCTAGTGGATGTCAAAAGCTGGAGCTTGGACCAGGGGACACACTGTTGCTGTAAGCATGATTTAGAGAAAAGAATGCTCTTCTCTGTGTTGAATATGGCATGAACCATCATCCTGTTGCTCATAGTTCCATACTCATGGAAGGATATACTTTGGCTGTGATGTGAATGCAGACCAGGAGGGTGGCCTCATTGTGTAGTGACCCCAGAAGACTCTATAGTTATTGGTGGCAACTTCCTCACTGGCTATAATCTCTCACTCCAACTTGATATATATCTTCCCACACATATTTGCAGATGTTTCATGTAGGTGCCACATTGCACTCATTAGCAAGACATGATTTTACTCTCAGCTGCAGATTATGTGAGATGAAATGGATTGGAGAGAAAGCACCTTGTTTTGTGATCTTGTTGCCTTGACCTTTTTCATGGAACACTTGGCAAATGGAAGAGAGGTTGAAAGTACGCTCCAAGTTCCGCTTCCCTTTGTACAAGCAGCTCATGTGGTGTGTTCAAGAATCCCTTCATATGTTTACTTCCTGGGTTGTTTCCTGATGTTGATGACCTTACCTCTCTTGGATCTAGAACATAAAAGGTGAAAGAAAATGCAGGCAAAATGGGTGCAAGTGATATTCAAAACATTTTGCCACAGAATGCATGACCATGGTACCCTAAAAAACCGAAGGATAGGCTTTGCAGGCACACGGCTGCTCATTATATGGCACTGCTTTACCCGCAAGGAGAGAATACTGAAGCTCCTGTTGATGCTTTCAACAAAGTTAGCACCTTGGAGAAGGAGGGGCTTGTAAGCCTTTGTCGATGCCTGGATATTTGGCTCCGGCAGGTTGGTTGACCTACCTCCCCACGATTAGGGTTAATCATCTCTACTCTGATGTCCTTATATGCAGAATCTTGCAACTTTCACTTTGGATCGGCTACTTCTAAAAGAATGGTGCATTGAAGCTCTGTTCTAGATGTGAAATGTGTGGCAACACTGATGTGCTGTGATGTTGTGAACAGTCAAAGGATGGATGCAACACGAGTGAGCAAATTCCAGATCCTGCAGGGTTAGTCAAGGAATTGGAGAGCTGTCTTAAGGTGCTGTCCATGAGTTACTTGATGGTTTTGTAAAGAAAAACCAGATTTGTGGCTTTGAAAAAAAATTGAGTGAAGTTTCTCTGGATTTTAAAGTGTTGTTGGAAGTTTGTCTGTCTGTCATTTTTTACTACAATTGCTCATGGATGTCTTGGTTGGGCATATGCTAATGCTGTATTGCGGTTGGACTAGCAGAAGGATGGATTTGTACCAGCAGCTGGTGACATAGGTACCCCAACACGAATCCGCCTCATGGTACTGACACTTTCTCTGGGTGTGTGCTGTGCTGATGTGTTGATTGCTTAGTACATTGAAAATGGGATGCAAATCCCAATCACTCAAATTTTGAGGCTTCAACCAACTTTCATGCTTTTTGTTGCTAAGTCTGGAAGGTTCTGCAGCACATTGTAAGCCACAGCCTGCATGAGAGAGAGACAGTGCTATATGAGATGTCAGAAATGGCTGAAGTTGTTTGTTGGACTGTAGCTACGACCCCTGTCCACTGGGAGTTCCCCTGCTGCCCAAGGGGAAAGTGTTCCCGAGGTACACCCTAACTTCCCAAGAGGTTCTTTCCTTCTCTTGGATCCTTACTATGTTCATTCTCTGGTGTTCTTACTGTGTTCATGCTCTATGTTCATTCTATGGTGTCGTAAATGGTTATGGTGGTTGCAACGTCCATTGACTGATCATGGACATTTTTAATGCAACACCCATAGTGGTTTGAGAGTGAATATTCCAGTTATGCCTATTACAAAAGAATTTCACAGTTCCTGAAAGTTCCATGCGGACTGCATAGAGAAATGCCATGCAAATTTTGGAGTTCTCGTTTAAGGATATGATGTGAATCAGAACTTCTGTTAACTAAAATTCTTTGGTGAACCATGTGCAGGAAGGGCAATTGGGAGAGGAGGCATTGGATGATAAGGAAGATGATGAGTTCAGTCCCACAGAAGGGGGGTTCTTGGATGACGATGACCAAGATGATGACTTCCAGGTGGATGATGATAAGCATACATGGTCAAAGCGACAATGTCGTAATCCCCACTCAAGGAACAAGGTGATACCACCATGCTTTTGTACTTCTCTTTCTTTCCCCTTCTTTATTCTTGCTTCAGGGCCTTTTCTAAGGTCAAGAGCAGAGTTCTAGTTTGTTGCAAGACATTCAAACACTTTATTTTGGGTGACTCTCTGCAAGTGCCAGCACTATGATCTTTGAGTTGTATCAAGCAATGCAAGCTCTCAGTTTAAGAAACTGGTTCTTAAATTTGAGAGCTTTCGACATTCATTAAATCTTGTGGGTCTATTCACAATGGACATGGAAACATAAAATGGGGTCCAGTTAAAAGTGTGATTGCCAATACACATTTCACTATCTTGAACACAAAGACTTAATTTTGTATATATGACCAAGACTTAATTCCAAGTATAAGACTTTGGTTTATTTGCTTCTTTTGTTTTCTGATTTCCCTCCTTGTGATCTGGATCTTAGCATTGGGCATGCTTTGCAACTTGCTAAGATTTTGAGCCTGTTTATTTGATTCATCAACTACTTTTTACATGTAATGATAAATAAGTAGCTATCATACATGTTATTGTTGATGGTCCCAGAACAAGTAAGCAACTGTCACCTTTGTTCATGTTGCTAGTTTTATTGTTCTTTGTATAACACTTCCTGAGGAAGTGTTAGCCTTGCTGTTTCTTCTTCATCGTAAGAACAGAGATTTCTCTATTCTTATGAAAGATATATATTGCTAGTTTTATTGTTCTTTGTTCAAGTTTTCCCCTTCAGTGTTTTTCTTCTTTCTGGTTCTTCAGTCCTTATTTTTGAATTCTTTCTTGGACTTCAAGAAAAAGTTTTGAACCTTGTTCCAGCTTTCCTATTTGAAAGTATGGAGGTTTCAAAAAAATAAGGAATTCTTTCTTTGACTTTAAGAAAGAGTTTTGAACCTTGTTCCAGCTTTCCTAATCAGGAGTATGGAGATTTCTTGATCCTCATGAGAGTTACTCTAATGACCCTTCTTGCAACTAGGGTTTAGCAGTAAAGCAAAGTCTTAAGGTATTTCCTGTGATCATCAATAGAAAGTTCTCAACCAGATATGCAGCTATCGACGTGATTTGTATGCCTCATGTTCATTCCAATGTCCATTACTGCTAAGTTGGGCATCATCAATAGTCAATTTTACAGGTTCTTGAGGCTTTGTAGTTCTAAAGTTTTCTTTGTTTCTCAGATAGGCAGTCTATTGTCCTTCTGAAGAGTAAAGGCTACCCTCTGAAGATTCTCTTAACAATTACTACAGGTTTGCTCAATAAAGAGAATTGGTTTTTTTGGAATTTTGGTGTTCATAGTCTTCTGAATGGATTTATATAGTCTTGTAAATGGGTAGCTTTTTGAAGCCCACTTTGTCCTATTTATCATTTTCCTTTGGTCTGTTATATTCTGTTTTTTCTTCCTATTTTATGGACTCTTTTTTTTAAAAAAATTCCCCACTTTTTTCCTCTATGTTTTTCCCTTCCCTGGTGTTAGGTGCCAGCCGGCATCATGGCTGAGTCTTCACAGTGCTTCTGGACTTATGATAGAAGCCCAGTACACAGGCTAGCGGCTACCCCATACCCACTGTAGGGAGTTGATGAAATCAATGGGTAAGTTGTGGTTAAGTTGCTATCATACATGATGTTGATTGTCCCTGAACAAGTGAGAGACTGTCACTGTTGTCCATGCTGCTAGTTTTATGGTTGCTGTTCAAAGTCCACCCTTTTGTGCTTTTCTTCTTCCTGGTTCTTCTGTCCTTATTTGGAAGTCTTTCTTTGACTTCCAATGAATTTTTTTTTGTCTTGTCCTGGTTTTCTTAATCATGAGTATAGGGATTTTCTTGATTCTCATGAGAGTTATTAGATTTTCTCTGTGGTTAATACCATACATGTGGGTGTTGAAGGCCTCGAAACCTGCATGTGTGATGGTCACTATAGTTGAATGCTCTCCTTATTTTTGGTTTTTCTCTTCTGTTTTTTTTAGTTTCCTCTTTTTCCTGTTTGCTAATCTGTTGACTCTGGATAACCTTAGTAGCAAGTTATCTTTCAATTTCTATGAGATTGCAACCACAGAAGTTCTCACTATAATGAGAATCCATTCTCTTTTGGTTGTGATTGTGCTGGGACTTGCAACCTGACCAGCCAAGAACTCATTGCTATATAGTGCTCACCCACACTCATTCTCGTCAAATTGTTTTGGCTTGGATGGATTTGACATAATGGGTATGTTCAAGTTGTTATTTTTGAGGTTTCTGTCCAAGCTTGGAGATATGTTTTCTATTGACTTTATTGCATCAAAGAAGTCACCATTGGTGTGCTTAAAGGATATGTCTAAGGTGGAGAAGGCCTTAATCATTACATTCTCTATTCTTGAAACTCAGATGCTTGGTTGTAAAGGGGCAAGCTTGTTGCAGCTTAAGTGATGATACTATTGACTTCTTGAATTAGCTGTGTATGTGTCTCTTGAGTGCTTGTGAACATTATGACTGAGCCTTCCCAATGCTTCCAGAAATGTGACAGAAACTTAGGATGCAGATTGTATTACTTGTCTGCCGGAGATTACCAGATTATTACACACTTATCTACACCCACTGTCTAGATCTTATGAAGTTAGTGGGAAGCAATATTAGCTACTTGCTGCCATTCATGACAAAGTTGATGGTCCGATACTGTGCAAGTGAACGTTATGACCGCTCTCATTCTTATCATGGTTGTTTTGGTTTGATTGGAACTTACATAGTCGTTACCATTTAAGTGTTATTGTGGGGTTTTCTCTGCAATCTCATAGATATGCTGTACCGCTCAATGAAGGGACAATTTGGGTTAATATTGTAAACTTTTGCTGTGCTGGATTTTGAACTTTTTGGATGATTCCAGCAAACAGCACCAGCTTCACCTGCAGCAAAGCCCATTGTTTCAGTGGCACCCCGAACTTCTCCTCTGCCTAAGAAGCTCACCAAGTCAAACAGCTCAGTCAGAGATCGATTGCTGAAGAAATGTGGGCTTGACCCACGGATCCCTCTACCCAGTCCCAAGTTCAAGCCCAAGCAAAGAGAAGGCTAACTTTATGCGAACCACTGTAACTCCACCTATGTTCAGTACTGCTGTGTACAACTCAGGTTTATACTTGCTTGTTCCTGTGCAATCATGCAACTTGTAGAAAGGAAGAGTAAGATAAAGAGCAAAAGCTTTTAGGGCTAGAATTCAACACTTCATGACAGCCTTACTGCAATGATGGTACTCAGCTTGAGGAAAATGGTTCCCCTAGGTTCAAGAAAGGTCTACACATGTGACTTATGTACTTATCAGATATTTGCTTTTACTGTAGACTTTCTGCCTTAGCATAGATCCCAAATCCCAGCCCTAAGGGAGTTCATGAGGGAGAATGTATCCATGACTACCCTAAGTCTTGCTTTCTATATAGCCTTGTGCCCTATAGATGCGTGGCCACTGACAATATACCTAGATAGCTTTTATTGTTGTACCCTTGTAGCCAGGCCCCTGATTGTTTAGCAATAGCAGGAGACAGGCAAACCTTCAAGCTAATCCTGTTTTGAAGAGAAGAATATGGAGCAGTTCACACAAATTGATCTACTCAGACCTGGTATGCAAATAGTCCAAAAGGTCCTATAGTGATTATGGGTGACAACCCACAATGGATTTCCTAGATTTCCTGGCCTCTTCATAGATATGTACATGAGTTAGTCCAGACTCCAGACAGGTAGGTTTGGTTGCAAGAGTATTACTGTGTTTTATTCTGTTTGAGATGAACGTTCACATTGTACAATCCTGTAATGTGCTAAGGATGTTGGTCTGAGTGTACATCCATTACCAGTGTTAATGTTTGTTCATATTTTATTTGCTTGATGTTCATGCAAGTGTATATCCATTATCAGTGTTTTCTTTTGTGCTTTGGTTCGCTTGACAATTGCTTTCCATGATGCTTGAAGTTGGCTTCATTTTACTGTAAGAAAGAAGGGGATATGTTTATATTGTGTGCGCACATTATACAGATAGGTTATTAATGCCAAGTTTCCTGTGGGCTCTATGACTTTACACAGTAAACACTGGCCACCTGAGCATCCTAGCATTGAGAAAGCCAGTTGGGGATCATCAATGTGATATGATATATGAAGTAGTGGCATATTTTACAGTTTGTACCTCACTTCAAGATGATTTTGGAATCATCATCAATCCTTGGTAGACCAAAGCTGTAATATGCGATCTTTTAAGTGTGCAAGAATAGCTTTGCATGTAGAAGGATTTTACTTGCAATAACCTCATTAGGAGATTTTGTCTTTTCTTTGGAAACAGTTCTAGTATTGCAATTCAATTTTTGGGCTGTATTGCTCTGTACATTCTCACCAATTGAATCCACACCTAATTTGTTGAATTCTACTACTGAACTGTGGCTTTCTATACCTATCAAGTCAATACTTTATTACATTATTAACTAACTATGCTTTGCAGTGCTATGATTAGTGCACATAGCATGTCAAGATGTTTGAAGGTTGGCTTTGCAGTGCAATCATCAGTGCACATAGCATGTCAAGCATGTTTGAAGGTTGAACCACAGATGTTGTAGTGCCAATATCCTATCAGGCTTGTTATCGACATAAGACATAAACATTTTATATTGGTAGGTCATCTATTTTGATCCCTTAAGCTTCTTGACAATTCCATAACATGTTTTTTCACTTTCTCGCTTTGTGCTATCATGCACAAAGGAGGACAGACCTAGTTTTCCTCACCGCTCAGCAGTTGGGATGCCATTGTTGATTGTGAAGTGCAGAAATGTGTTGACTATTTATAGTTTTCTATCCCAACTTTTGATGTAGAGGTTATATGGTAAGATTCTCTCACTTTCAACATATTAGCTAAGTGATGGGTTGGATCTAAATGTTGGAGTTGAGTTGTATAAGTAAAGAAGTTGCAACCTTTTGGGTTTCTTTGCCACTTTATTCCAAGGTGTTAAGCAGAAATTTAATACATGCCTTTAAATTGAAGTGGCAATGGCACGACAAGTTTGAGGTCTCTATCTTTGATTGATGGATCAAGTGGTCATTGCAATGTGCAGGCTACCATTGCTCTCACGGAATCTAAATTATAATTCCTTCTTGGATACATCATCTAGATTAATGGTGAGTTCCAATGAGGAAACCCATCTAGTTGTCTTCCCTCCTTACCAACAACCCAAACAATTTGTGTGAAATCACTCCTATGACATAGTTATCCAACTAGATTTATTTCAGCTCTCAATCCTTTGGTATGTGTTCAAAAATTTCCCCTTGTAAACCACATTCACTCTTGGTGTTGTTTTGCCTATAGTATTTTCAAGAACTAGATTTTGATGATAACAAGGTTACCTTATTGTTCCTAGAGGCCCTTAATTCAGTTTGCTCATTCTATTGATACCTCCTTCCGAACTAAGGTTCTCCCCCCTGGCCTGCCGAATAAAAAATATTTCTCTTCCACATGTTCAACAACTTCCATGCCTTTTTTATTTATGAGCTTTTTGAGTTCTTATGTTCTATGAAGCCTCACACCTTCACAATCCAAAACAACTTAAAACTATCAAGATCTAGAATTACATAAATCAAGCTCCACACCTCTTCCATGCCTCTATTTTGCACTTTCAAGTGTGTTTGATGAACTCAACAATACGTTCCTAAGTTGGTGCCTTCTTCTTTTGAAGAGTTGCATTGCACCTCCTTATATCAAACTTAGGTGTTTTATGACTAGCTTTTTGAAACTACTTTTAACCCTTGGTTGAAGATAATACAACCCTTGTCTACCTTGATTCACAATTTGTCAAAACTAGTTGGCTTCAATACATTAACAAACAATAGCTTATTTACTAGATTATGGTTGTGTTGTTTGATAGTACCCAAACCTTTAGCATTGTTCATATAATGCAATGATTACTTATAGCCCTTGCAACCATAAGTTGGGCTCACAACCAACTTTTAGGATGTTGTGATCCTAGCCTTGCGTTCATGACCAAGGCTGGGGTTGAAACAAAGAAATTTGCTGAAGCCAAGCCTAACACATGGTGAAAATGAAATATTCATCCAAATGAAAATGAAATCTACTTGGGAATCAAAGGGAGGCCTTTCAAAGATTCCCAAATTACATTATTGTTTTGGGAAACTTTTAAGGAGTCTTGACATTTTTGGACAAGGTTTGGAAAATCTAATCCAAATCTATGATATTGCATTGCATTCCCAAATCAAAATTGTTTTGAAAAAAAATCCATTTGACAGGTCAAAACACAAATTGTTAAAAATATCTTTTCAACCATTTAGATGTCCATTTGGAAGAGCAAATGATTGAAAAGTTGGCAAATGTTAAAAATTTAGTGATGAAATACAAGATGGTGTATTTGCATGTTCCATTTAGTCAAGTTTCCTAGCAATTATGAACCCCAAAGTCAATGGAACACAAAAATGTCTCAATGTCAAGAAAAGATTTGAAACTTTTGGAATTTGCCATTGAAATGTAATTTCCGTTGACAACCATAAAATGTATGGAATATACTATAGGGAGAAGATGATCCATTATGGTCAACATTGTGGCAAAATTTGCGTGAATCAACAAAAATGAATATGTGATTTAATTTTGGGTCCAATTCCCATCAGTGCCCTTTCATTATTACAAATTATGTTTTGTACATCGTCCTTCATGATTGAATTTTACTCAAATCAACCTTTTAAATAAGGTGATTGTATTATAAAAAGGTTAATTATTTTGGACATGCATAAATAATAATTCCATAATGTGGACCTTAAACGAGTTACTAGTTATGTCCATTGTGTCATGTTTGTTTTGATTGAAAACTAGCATAATTCTTGTTGATGTAGTTAAAACATGGTTGTCTATTTCAACTTTAATTTGATATAACCACTAATTGATGTTGATTGACATGTAACATAAATCATAATTATAATTTAAATTGCTAATAAATTGCAACTAACCAATGAAATTACATAAGGACATCAAATATGAAATGTAAGCCTAAACATGTAGGTGTTTAGGCCCCTAGACATGGAAGCCTTCTTTCCTTGTGCAAGTAGATCTTTTGGGCAAGGAGGTCAAGTATGGGCATGAAAATATGAATAAAGTTTCACAAAAGGGAACTAAATCCCTCATTTCCAATGGGCATAAGCCAAATCCTTATCCAACCCATTACATTCTCAAATGCTAACATATTATATCAACACATAGTTATAAAGATGAGTCCATTTCAAGACTTCTTGTGTATGCCTTACACACTTACATGCCTAAGGGGCCTACTGTCATGACGGCATCCCTAGCATCATCATTAACATCATGGATAACATCACCACTAATATTACCATTGTCAACATCATCACCAACATCAACATAGATGAATTTCATCCATGAACCTTATTTTCATCCATATTGAATAAAGTTCATCCACCATTGTTCATTTTTCATCCATAACTTGTAGTTAACTTGCAATTTACTTCTAATTTAAAAAGGTTCTCAAGAAGGTTCCTTAGGTGATAGGCATATGGAAGTCTATGTGGGAGCTTATTTGAAGTAGGTCCCCAAAGAAATATAAATACAAGTAGAACCCCTTATTGTTTTTAGTTTGTTTAACACCAACATGAAGTACAACTATGCATCATAATATCATTTGTTTCATGTTCATGTTTTCATATGTTATTAGAATAAATTTTGTTTTACATATTTTGTGTTTATTCATGTTTTTCTGTTTGGATTTAGAATTAGGTTTACCTTTTCCACAATTTGTTTTGGTATTAGTGTAATTCAAAAAACCCTTTTTTTTTGTAATTTCATGTTTGTGACATTTAAATCACACTTTCATATCCAACAAAAGCTTGCACACATATCATGCTTAAGGGGTTTACACACACACATGCTTAAGGGAGGTATTATATAGACTTACATGCTTAAAGGTTTAGGGGAAGCCTAGACACCTATATGCTTAAACACATTAAATTCCCTCAATAGCATTGTCAATTTGACCTAAATTTAACAAATGTGACACATCACATGCCACATTGCATTTGAAATGACTTAAATTCATCATAAAATTGTATGCACCTACATCACATAAATACCACACATGCAAAGTGTAATGGAAAATTTCAATATGACTAGAAAAAAACATCATCCTAGTCATATCAAACATATTTATATTTTGGGGGAAGCAAAATAGAAAAAAAGTTTCCCCTAATGACATTTCAAGGACAAGTAGTTCAATCACATTAACCATTGTATTCGCAATGCTAAGGGTGTAAAAGACATGTAATTGTAGTAATGTCCATGTCTATTTTGTGAATTAAAGAGGAATAAGAGTGTTTTTTTAGGAACATCAACTTGTCACAATTATCCCCACTTTGTCCACTTTGTAGAAAACTAAAGAAAACACCCTTTGGAACATACCCCATGTTCCAAATTTTGTTATCATAAAATTGAAAAAGACCATTGATACCATTTCATGAACCTAGGAGTGCATCAATAAGCCTTTGACAACATGCAATTTAAAGTATATTCTCCCCCACCTCATGTTTGATTTAACCAAACCTTAACATGCAATGTTAGCTCTAATAATGTTATGATTATTTAACAAATTTTGAATTTTCCTTCAATCAAGTCCAACCATTAACCATATCCTCCAACCCAAGCTAGATATATGGCATATATGGTTATCAAAATTTTCATATTTTTTCATATCCCAACAATTACATTAAAGTTCCAATATGATATAGTCTTTAAGAAATGACAAAACCATGAAATGGATTTGTCATTTGTCATTTATGTATATTTAATATTACTTAATTGCAGACAAATAATAGGCTTTTTAATTATTTGTTATTGCATTTACAATTAAATGTGTCCATGCCACTATTCAATTTCATGCATGATTGATAATGATCACATAAGATTTCCAAAGAAAATTGGTCCTATTCATCAATACATTAAAATTATTTAGGCATTTTTTTTTGAGGGTTTATTCTAGTATTGTGTGGTTATGTTGTTATATATATATATATATATATATATATATATATATATATATATATACATTGGGGAGGGGGATATGAAAAATAAAAAATTCATATAAAGATAGGGTGTATGTATAAAATATATTAGTGTTAT
>Ga0116231_10003452_pt1 | contig 32842 bp, 23 predicted proteins | sample S1TSphgellanicum_2_FD_89695 | JGI IMG/M metagenome (GOLD analysis project Ga0116231, IMG submission 89695) | Host-associated microbial communities from peat moss isolated from Minnesota, USA - S1T2_Fd - Sphagnum magellanicum MG | ecosystem: Host-associated > Plants > Peat moss > Unclassified... | reverse complement strand
ATCATCACAAATTATAATGAGTAGTGAAGGAAAGTATGAGGTGAGGATGTCATAAATGAGTGTTGCGGGGGGGGGGGGGGGGGGGGGGGTGAGTGGTTATCTTCTTGGACTCCGATGGCAAGAGCTTGAGTATTCACTATAATGGAGAGGATGGAGGCATTGAATATGATAGGTTGTAGGTTTGTAAGACATTGATGTTTTTGAGTTTTCTTGCTTGAACAATTTTGAGACAACTTAGAAGCAATGGAGGAAGCAAACAATACTTGAGGGGAAAGGGGGAGGTGAGAAAGAGGGGGAAAAAACTATGGGGATTGCTTGGGGAAATGGGAGGGCTTGGAGACCAAAGAGTAGAGATTTGATGGACTCGTGTGTGCAATCAAAGCCTTTTTGTATGTGAAGTTTTCAAGCTGCAAAACACATGTGGGGAGGGAGGTTGTAGAAAGGGTGTGCTAGTAGGACATTAAAGCTTACGTTGTTATGCATGGGTGAAGCTAGGTTGTCTTTTGTGTGAATATCCGACCAAGAGGAAGGAGAAGCAAGGAACAAGGAATTTATCAGTAGATTAGAAATTTAGAATTCCATATTGTGATCATAGATGAGTAGAGGGCGATTTGTTTCGTGATATCATCAATTGTAGTTACGAGTGCAAGGATTTAACCTAAGGGGACCCAATTTCAATATTGCTCTTGGAGGGGAAAAGTTCTTGGAGTTACTATCACTAATGGATGAAGGAGATTGTGATGTTTCTAAAAAGGATCTTGAATATTAATCTAGAGCTACGAGAAAGATATGAGCAAGCAATTGTTCTTAGACTCTTACCTAAGTATTGATGTCATAGTCAATGCAAGGATCCACAAATTAGTAATGGCCTGGCAAAGGGGAGAATAAGATGGAGAAGAATTACCTTAGGATTTAGTTGGGAAGGTGCTAGGGAAATTTAGATTGTGCCAAATAACTAATAGGTGATCAATGAGGATGACGGTCTCCCATAGTATTTGCTAACCTATGGCAGTCAGAGTTACTCAGTGATAGTCTTTTGGCAACAATCCAAGAGAAAGATAGGAAGCACCCTTAAGCGAGTGGACTCTCTATTCAGGAGAGACCACACACTCAATATATGCTTAATGTTTTGGTGTTTCACCAATGAGGATCACAAACTGTGATTTCAGTCAATCTCAGCTGTACAAACAATGGCACTCCTCAGTTGTTACACCAGTGAAGGCCCTGCTGTCGTGGCAGTATACCTTGAACCTCAAGCTCTGCCCTCCGTTCACAGGGTATAATGCCCTGAGAGCAGGGCTTTCCCCTATACATCTAGCATTAAATATATGTTGTTCTATTCACAAAAAATGACCAAAGTCACATTGTGAGCTCAGGATGCAGATATTATTGTGATTTGTTTACCCAGAAACTTGAGCAGAACACTAAACCCTAAACCCTAAACTTTATGGTTCATTCGCCATAATGTTGGTTGGGCTGAGTCTTTCCTGTCACATCTGAATATGCAGAAGAAACTCACTATGCAAATAATTATACAATCAAGATTGCGAGTATTTTACATCTACACAAGAAATCAAGAAGCACATTATTGTACTATTTTTTACCCCAAACAAATTCAGCAGATTATTACACATCTACCTATACCCACCATCAGGAGCTGATGAAGTCAGTGCAGAGTAATGGCAGTGGTCACTGCTATTCATCATGAATAGGATGATCAGATCCTTTGTGAGTTGACACACATTAGGTGACAACCACAATCATCCGTGTCATGTTACTTGCGGTTTGGCTGGAACTAGCACAATGGTTACATTCGGTGTCGTTGTGGAGTTTTCTCCACAATCTCAATTTGGACATTTGGCTCAAACAGCAGCAGCAGGGGCATCTGCCACCCTGCACTTCTTCTTATCCCTGCACTGATGAGGTAGCCATCCTGGTTCTTTAAGTCCAACCAGGCAAGGAATTTCTTTTTCTTGAAGCTCTTGTGTTCTTGTCAACTATGTTAAGCTGATAAGCTGAAGATAACAAAGCCAACAGGATTCTAATGTTACTAGTCACCTGCTTATCTGCACTTGTATCAGAGTTTCTGTTCCTGCATTCAATCAAGTCAGTCAACAGATAGGGGATGTGGGACTTTCTTAATTCTCTCAGTTCAATGGCTGAATGATAAGTTTACTGAAATCCAATCCTGTATTTGTATTCAAAACATCCTTGTAAATTTTTGTGTGTGATTCACACATGCAATGCTTGTTAACAGCTTTTCAGATGAATGTTCTGCCTACAGTCAATAGTTTCTCTTTAACAAAAAAGTTATGCAAGAGGGGGATGCATACCTCAACTGTAAACGCTTGAAAATTGGGTTACCATGCAAAAAGATTTCAGTATCTGCAGCAAGTCATCAAATATCAGTCAAAACCAAGCTGAACATTGAAGACTGGAAGCTATGGACACTTGATTTCAACTGCTGCCGGCTCTTAATCCACCACAACAATTGTTCTTCCACTGCTACCAACAGAGGTACACATATTTGCTTGATATTGTAAATTTCTCAAAGGAAGTTGAACAAAAAGAAGAGCATAGTATTTGCCTGATACCTTTGTGGTGTGCGAAAGGAAATTGAACAAGAAGAAGAGCAAGGTGTTTGCCTGATACCTTTGTATATAAAAGGAAATTGAACAAGAAGAAAAGCAAGGTGTTCAGTGTTTGCTTGATACCTTTGTGCACGAGAGGAAATTGAACAAGAAGAAAAAGCAAGCTGTTTCATGTTTGCCTGACACCTTTGTGTACCAAAGGAAATTGAACAAGAAGAAGATGAGAGCATTTGCTTGCTAGCTTTTGTTTATGGAAGACACTCGGACGGGAAGAAGAGGTGGGCATTTGCTTGATATCTTTGTTTATGGATGAAGAACAAGAGGTGGGTGATATTTGCTTCATACTATTAAGAAAGAAATCGAAGAGGAGGAGGAGGGTGTTTGCTGGGTACCTTTGTTCATGAAGTCCAAGAAGAAGAAGAAGAAGAAGACGAAGATACCGCAGTAATTGCTTGATACAGTTGTTGACGAAAGGAGATTGAAGAAGAAGATCAAAGAGTCGGTCCCAAAGAAGCTTGTGATTGATTCCGTATGTTTGTGATGAGTGAAAGTGTGTTGGTGGACAACAATCTTTGATTAATGCTTATACCTCTCTTCTCCGACCTTTTTTCTTTCTCTCGCAGAGTCGGTCCACAAGACCCTTGTGGTTGATTCCATGTGTTTGTGATGAATCAAAGTGTGTTGATGGACAACAAGTTTTGATTGATGCTCATACTTCTCTTCCCCGACTTTTTTTTTCCTTTCTCTCGCAGAGTCGGTTCACAAGAAGCTTGTGCTTGATTCCATGTGTTTGTGATGAATGAAAGTGTGTTGGTAGACAACAAGCTTTGATTGATGCTCATACTTCTATTCTCCGCCCCCTTTTTTTCTCGTCTCCAAGAAAGCATCCTTGATTCCAGGACAAACATGGCAAGACAGTATCGTCGTTTTGGCTCACATTTTTGTTGGAAGGAGCCAACCCCGAAAGCAGGTGACGAAGCTCCCGCGTCCCCTATATTCCTCGGAGTTGACAAAGCTATTGCGGCTCTATTATAATCAGGTACGTCAGTAAAATTCCCAGCTACTGCACTGACGACGCAGATGATGACGATGATGAAGAAGAACGGCGTAGCTTCTCTCGTTTTGGCGGCCCTGAAGAAACGAAATGACAGAGAAAGTTGATACGAATTCCAAGGAACAGATCCCCGTCTTTCACGGACAAAGACTAGTCCAGGTGCAGCAGGCTGCTGCTGCAGCAGTAGTCTGTAAAAGCACGCTGAAGCATGGGAGCAAGCCCCCGTCGGATTCGTGCGAGAACCCCGATGACTGATGAGGTTATGGACTATGACGAGGCCAGTTTGATCGGCATCAACGGCGTCAAATCTGGGACTTCCCTCGTTATCTGTCTTCTGTCGATGGCAAGGGAAGTGTGGGTCCCGTCGGGCGTTGTTGTTCAGTGCATGGCAGTCAGTCAACAAGTGCGAACCCCTGTCTGTCAGTCCGTCCATTGACGTTAGGTTCACAGTCTCGTCGTAGCGGCATTGATGACGACGTTGCCGTAACTTACCTACTTATAGACTGGGAGGAAGGCGGACGGGTGTAGTTGTTTGTTGCGTGGAGAAGGGCGAATCGGGTGGGCAGTTAGTTACCTGGGTGAAGGGACACGCGCCGCCAACAACGCCTCCTCCCATACTACGGACGGTAGTCACGCACTTTCAAACGCTCTCTCTCTTTCTCTCTCTCTCTCTCTCCAACACTCGAGCCCCCCACCCACACCCCCCACGCTACGCTCACGCACTACGAAATCACGAGGAAAAGACGTACTCTTTTCCCTTGCTTCGTACTTCACACCCCCCGCCCCCCACTCGTCCGCACATCCCCGTATTCTACAAGGGCCCCGCGTACCCCTTCCTTTTCTTCCCAAAAAACTGAAGAAAATCTGCCTCCAAACTGCACAATTGGTGCGATATCTATTCGGCTTCAATTTGCGATTTCTATGCGGCTGAAAAAGCTAGACAAAATCGAGAAAGAAGAGAGGAAGAGAAAGAGGAGAAGACACGGGGGGGGAGGGGGGTGGGGAGGTGGTAACAGAGAAAGAGAAATGGCTCCCAAACGAGCTGGAGGAGAAGAGACTCATCAAACAACATCAAATGGAAGCGGCCGTAAGAAGAGAAGCACAAAGGTGACTGATATACACATCCCCGCGTACTCTAACACCATCTTTCGACACTACAGCTCCATTGGCGAATGGCAAGCAATGGACGATAAGCAGTGGCAGAGGAGCACAGGGTTGCAGGGGTTTGCTGAAAAGGAGTGCAAGGCCATTCATGAGATGATGGTGATAGAGTTCGTGACCAATTACGAGCTTGACACCAACAGGAGCACGGTGCGCGGCTGTAACATCTGTCTCGACAAGAAAGTGATCATGGCGGTTTTCAAGCTTCCTGGAGAAGGAAGTCAGCCGAGGTTGACGCGAGTTGAGAACTTCGATGCGTCCTTGTTTTTCGATGCCGATGACCCCAGCATTTACGTTGCAACGCAGGGATTTGTGATCGACAAGATGCGAAGCTTAGAGGATCAAATCCGATTCAGAGCTTTGACGGAAGCATTGGTTCTCAAGCAAGTGTTGAAGTATACGTCGGCGTCTTTCTTGGAGGCAATCCAACGAGCGCTCCAAGGAGAAGCAATCGATTGGGCTTCTTATTACTTGAGTATCCTGACCAGCAAAATCAGAGCTTTGCAGAGAAACTCGCACGAGAGATGTGTCAGTTGCATCGGTCCCGCCATCACCGAAATCCTCAATTACCTTCTAGGTGCGACTTGGACCATGGATGATGTACTGGCTATGGGAATACTCAAGATTGCAGCAACAGAAGAAGCAAAAAAGTCGAAGAATTCCACGGAGGAGTCTCCGCATTGCAAGGAGGAAGAAGAAACTGCTGTTGAGGTCCAAAGAGAGGGGCAGGAATCCTTGTTGGAAGAGCAAAAGGAACGACTTTGTAAACAACAACAACAACAGGAACCACGACCAGAAGTCGCAAGGGTAGTAAAAGCAGAGCCAGAAGCAACAACGTCGATGTTCCGGGACGTTCCCCAGACTCCAAACTTGTTGCCAGTTGAAGAGCCACGAGTCGTGGAGGAGGGGAAGAACGGCAGTCTTGATCATCGTCAGAAGAGGCCTGTCTCCAGCAACAACAACAACAACAAGCAGCTCGAGGTAGGAACAACAACACGGCTACTACAAGGTGCTACAATGTGGAGGACATCGATGGAAACCAAATCGTGTTCAAGCTTCGCTGAGATGGACAGACTTGCTGAGGAACATAAGCAAGCGTACATACTTTCAGAAGCGAAGTTGGTAGAAGAGAAGAAAAGGAACATCCAGTTGTTGCAGAGGAATGAAGAATTGGTTCAGGAGTTGGACGAGTTGCGGAAAGAACTCGATGCAGTTCAAGACAGAGCCACTGCATACAAACGCATCAGCAAAGAACGGCAATCACGGCTGGAACAGCTTCAACACAAATCCGAGAGTGATCAAAAGCTCCGCGAGCAATTGGAGACGGATCTCAAGCAAAGAGTGGCTGATCTGCAGGCGTTGAAGAGCGAGATGTTGCAGAAGGAGGAACTGACAAGAGTACATGAATATTATGCTGCTGCACGTGCACAAGGCCAAGTGCAACTGTTGGAAAAGAAGCTACTAAGAGCACAGAGACAGAGCATGCCTGCTTATGAGCAATTGATGGCCGAATGTGGGGAATTCAAGCTCAAAGCATTGCTCTATGATGCCCTGTTGCTTTCCATATCTGGAGAGAAAAAGACACAATTTGTGGAAGCAGAGAGGCATTACCAGAGATGGCTTGATGCAGAGAGAATTCGATACTCGAGCATGATGAACCATATTCTCGAGTACTTTGCTGAAGAAGATGAGGGAATTGCAGATGAATCCACCAAAGGCATCACACCGATCTTAGCAGCATCCAGGAGAAAGCAAAACATGTCTATCACAGCAGCAGCAGCAGCAACAGCTGTGGGAGCTTTCACAAGCACCCAAACTTGCACAGACCTGAAGCAGCTTCGCAACCCTCGGCATTACCCACACAGGTGGAATTTCCAGAACCAAATCTTTGGATTTTGTTTGCTCCTTGATACCATTTGTCAATTCAGCATGTGCAGGACATCTTGTGCAACAGAATGTGATGGGTTGTCTGCTGATACCATTGTTGATTCAGCTTGTGCAACATAAACATGATGGATCCTCTGCTGTTAATATCAGTGTCAACTCAGCTTGTGCCTTGTGCAACAGATTGGTGATGTGTTTGTCTGCTGCATTTGAAATCTGTCTGGATGTTGAAACTGAGACTGCAATTGTGAAATCTTACAGCATGTTTTCATTTGATATGGGATGAGCAGGACCATGATGTTGAGCAACAGCTGGCTTGCTGGCAGGGCGGATTCAGAATGATGCTTTTGCAGGCAAGGGATGGAAGGAAGAGAAAGCTCCTGCCCAGAAACGCCATGTCCTCAAAACAGCAGCCTTTGGTTACCTACAAGCCCTTGACATTCTTTGGCATTCTTCTTTCCAAGAATGTTGTGTCAGTGTCATGTTCACATTTTGAGATGCTGTGCACCAGCAGTAAGCTTGGGTACCACTTGCAAATCGTCAGTCACCACAATAATCAGCAACACCATTCTAATGGTGGCTTCTTCAAGCCAGTGGACATCTTAGATGCATCAGCTCTGCACCAGCCACAACTAGCTTGGGTGCCACTTGCAAATTGTCTGTTGCAACATCAGCAACACCATTGTAAGGGTGGCTTCCTCAAGCCAGCGGACATCTTAGATGCATCATCAGAGACAGAAGGGATTTGTCAGTTCTGTCTACATGGATGCATATGATTGCAATTTTCTCTAAAATGTGTCTGACAATTGTCTCCAATTTCCACAATTGTCACCAGGTGTTCAGCAATTTGGGTCATCTATCTGCATCAAATAACATTGATGGCTGATTGAACTTGTATGTAAACACTGTTGCTAGCCATTGAAATTTGTTGCTTACATTTGAAATAGATGTAAGATTGGAACTTCCAGAGTTGAAGATTGATTCAAGGAAGCATTATCTTAGTAAGTGTAGGGTTTGTTCACTTCCCAGAGTTTGCTGGTGTGTGATTACCGAGTAAACAAGGTACCTACACTATCTCCATTCCAAACTGTTGCACAATCATCAGTGAGGTTTACATCTGAAAGCAAATAACTTGTTGATCAAGAATGGGTCATGAGCCACCCACATGTATGAAATCATCTGAGGTGATAGTATGTTGGTGAATGGAAATGTGAAACTTGGAATTGTTGTGTTTCCAACTCTTTCAGAGCAAAGTTTCATTGCCTTACAAGTTGCTGCAACAAACAAAAAGAGGGTTAGCATATAGTAGGCTTCAAGCCACCTCCTTATATTGGCAAGTGATGAAGATTGATGTCTATTAAAAGAATGTTCATCAATGTAGGGATTGATTGAGCTCACAAACATGAGAGACTTGCGTTCAATGTTTTAGCTGCTGCAAGTCTCAATTGAGAACCTTTGAATTTCTGTGTCAAGACAAATGGGATGTCATGTACATGTCTAAGAAACTTCATTATGTGCACAGAAATTGGGGAGCTGGAAAGCAGGTACACATGTGGAAACACTTACAAAGATCTATTGTGCTCTGTTTGCTTCTGAGTCCTTGTCTAAGAGTATCACCTGGACTCTTGCTAGTGTCCAGCCCCACCTGCAATCCTTCCAGTTGCCCTGCTTCATCAAGTCTGCTTCATTGTGGGCAAAAGCATGGCAGTGACAAAATGACAACTGGTGTCTCTCATTTCTGCATTCCAGCCTCATACTCCTGCTCGCTTGTCTTTGTTGATTGTTGTCTCATGTGTTTTTATGATCTGCCTTCTGTTTCTACACAGCATCTTTCAGTGTCTCTCAAGAGCTTTTTGAGCGCTGGCAAACATCATGACTGGGTCTTCCCATTGCTTCCAGAACTGTGACTGAAACGAAGGACACAGATTTTGTGTAATGGTTTGCCTAAAATTTCTGGGAGATTACTATATGCTCATCTGAGACTCATCTACACCCACCATCAAGAAGAGCTGATGAAGTCATTGCAGCTTGTCACTGCTATTCATCATGAAGATGATGGTTTGACATTTGTGTGCAACTCTCATAAGGTTATGACTGCACTCATTGTCATGTTCCGTTCAAACCATTGTTGTGGAGATTTCTCTGTGGTTTCATAGAGATGTCTCCCAACAGCTTCAGGGTGAATAAGAGAAAGCAAGAAGGCAGACATCAAGAGGCTGATCAATAGAATCTGATGGTGTTGAAATGTACATGCTGGGTTAATTGAAGGTGTTAACTAAAGGTGTCTCAAATAGAGAGGAAGGAAATGTGCACCATAAGCCTTGGAACGCTCACTGACCGATCGGCAATGTAACATCTCTTGTGCCTCAGGAAAGGTATGTGTCTGACTGCTACTATCAGAATTTGTACACATCAATTGTGATATTATTTCATTGACACAATGGTTCAGTGATTTGTGAATCTCATATTTGACTGACTTAGATTCTAGAGAGATTTCCTGGGACAGAAAGCACTTGGAGAAACTTGATAGTGCATTTGGAGGGCACCTTATGTCCATGAATATTCCTCTTAGAAAACAAGATGGATCTTATACCTCCCACTCTTAACTAGTAGGCATAAGAACCTTCCTCCTACACCTCTTGATCTATCTATATGTTCATGATAAGAATTGCCTTGTGCTTTATTTACCTGACACAAAATTTTATTGTATTCACAACTGTAGTTGTTTGTTTGTTGTGCTTTTTCAATGATGTATAGGCTGCTGGACCTTGGAGCATTTGGTCACATTGTTCCTTCTGGAAATACAAGTCACTTTGTATGCACATTTACAACTGGTGGCTGCCATGAAGTGCATCATTGCGGTATCACCCAAACCACCCATTTCATCAAAGATTTTACTACCATAGGTAGTGTTACTGATGTTCATCAGCTGAAATTTCAGGGAATTGAACTCAAGGGACAACCCAAACCATTGAGATTCTCAAAAACATTACTAACTAATTGAGGCTTAATGTACTTACCCATTATTGTTGAAATTCTGAAAATTTCAGATTGGAGCTGCCAGACCGCTTTTGTACATCTTCCTATTAGCAGTCGTGCTTCCCGTATTGCAGTTGACAAGGATGCCCATACGCACAAAATAAGTGTGAGCATAGAAGATGTTTGGAACCCATGAAGATTATGCCCCTTATACAATCTAAGACCAGTCAAAATTTACCATAATGCAAAAAATATCACCACCCACCCACAACAAACCAAGTACATGCAGACCCTATCGTTGAAGACCATCATGATGATATACATGTGTGAATATGGCCATGACTTGACCCAACTAGCCACAATTCCTACCATGTCTTACCCATCAATAGCCCGCACATACTGCCCCAAAGTGGCATCCACATTGACTGCATTTGTAGTCATGATATGGATTTGTAGGTAGAGATGTACAGACATTGTGATACATCCACAAATGGGGCCAAAGTTTGGTATCAAAATCACTTGTCTAGGGACAACCCTTTCAATGCATGCCCAACACCAATAATTCTTTTTATGTATTGATGATGGTGAATAAATTTTGAAAATCATAGACTTTTATTATGCTCTAGCCAAAATCAATTTAATAGTTGCGAACATTGTACCTCTATCCAAGGGAGCTCATTGAAGATCTCTAACATATGTGGTGCATGATTATGCCATGTTTTTGTTCATGTTAAAAAGCATAGAAGAATGTGTTATATTGGTGTTTAACAATTTGTCATATCACACAAATGACATATCATGATCTTCTACAAAAGAAGATTATGTTGTATATCCTTCCAAACTAAAAAGTGATAGACTACTAAAAAAGTTCCCATGTTCCAATGATGTCCCCAAAATGTTTATATAACATCTCCATCATATTCCATACTTATTTTATGACATGCCATATCCATTCAACAAAAATGGAATGGGATGGGCTCAATGCTCCCATTCTAATTGGTGCAAAGGGCCTATTTCATCTTGTCAATCTATCCAAGGGTGAAATGATGTTCTCTTTATGTATTTGTATGGATGGGTGGATCTTTTGATTAGGGTTGTCTCCATTGTTCTTAAATGTATTGTTGTTTTTTCCCAACATTTGTTTGCTGGACTTTCATGGTTTGTTGCTTCCAATGTTCTTAATTGTACTATTGCTTCTTGTTTTTTTATCTTTGTGTTTTGGTCATGATTTAAACCTTTGCAAATTTGTTTAACAAATTCAATCTTCCATTTCTTCGACCCAAAATCAACATTTGGACTTTCTCAACAATGATTTAAAAACATAACCATGCCTACAAATAAACTTTAAAATGTTTTCAACTTTAATTGTCCATAGTCCAATCAACACCTTAATCAATCGAACATTCAAGTTTGATCTTCCAAGTTGTGAAATTCTAGGTTCACTCAAAATTGTTCACTGTTCACTCAAAATTGTTCAGTACTACTCATATCAATTTTACAGTTTTCTTGGTTTTTCAGTTTCAATTCCTATGAATTTCATGTCGTCATTATACTTTGTTCCGAATGTACTACACATAATCAATTTTTGAAGGTGTCATGTTCATGTCATTGGAACCTATCTTTAACCTTGGTGTATTTCATGGCATGGTTTCCTCTTCTTCACTAATGTCCATTATTTCATCTCTTGAACATTTTGTGGTAGTAAGTGTGGTTTCCTTTTCATCATTTGTTTTTGTCATTCCTTCTCCCAAGCATGTTGGGGAGCTTGGCTCCTCCTCCTCACTATTGACTATATTGTTCATTGTCACTAGCTGGTCCATCTCCTTATTGTAAACAAATGCAAATGTTCCATGAATCAATTCCTTAATTTAATTTTCATAAAATTGAGGGTAAAAAAAAATCCTTTATTGAAACGGTCACTTACACCAAAACAACTTCAACCAACCTAATGTACTCAAGGATTTTTTGTTAAAAAAATTGCAATGGAAAAAAAAGGTCCTCCATAGCCTGGTAAATAGGTTGATATCAAATGGTTTTTGCATTGCCAATTTCACAATGTTCTTCCTAGTTAGGATAAACAAAGATCTTTACAAATAAAAGGTAATGGTTAAAAACAATCCTGGAACCCATACCTCATTAATTAAATCCAACCTTTTTAGGTTAGCAAAGGGCAAGCTTGAGGATTGTTAAATGAACAACAAACCTCACTTCAAGTTTTGGTTGCAACCGTATTAGGGGTACACAACCCCAAATGCATCCATTAGATCTTGGTGTGGGAATCAACATTGCAATTTTATAGTAAGTTAATTGGCAACTTTTATACATTGTCATTTTATAGATGCCATAACCTCTTCATACTTATCATGTCTTATCACAAAACCAAATGCCCAATCTAATCTACATGTAACCCAAATATGACAAACTTAAAAGCTAGGTGATATGTTCATGTATTTAAATCTATGATCCACTGAAGATTTATGCTTTTATGAACAAAATTGATAAAGACATGAAAATTTTCAAACACATCACCTTGGAAATAAAAATGGTTGTCACAATATATCTTATATTCATCCCCTTCAAAAAAATTCACTAGACTACTACAAAATCACACACAAACACATAACGTAGTTGGGAAATTTTGATCAATGAATGGACTAATTCCAATAGTGGCATAATGGCATTCAATCCCAACAATGTTTTTACATTAACCAATGGACACAAATTAGACTTGGCAAAAGTTATGGTGGGTGCATCCAATGCCATATTCATGAGGAAGGTGCAATATGCACACAATACATGCTTGATAAAACTGATCATGGATATCCACCTAGTTTTTATGTTCCATAAAATTTTGTTGAGCCTTTGGTCTCCATGATCTTCACCAATTTGGTAAACTCCAAGTGTCTTTTGGGGGTATGGTTAAAATAAACATACAAACATTGCAAAATTGCTTCAATGTGAAATACCAAAGGTAAGTGTGAATGGGACTAAGTGGTTCACCAAAGCTATGGGATGTCAAAATACATCGGTAGGGGAACATTCTGCCTTAGGGGGAAGCACCAGCACAAGCAGGTGCAGACAAAGCGAAAGTGAGAATGTCAGTTTAAATGACACAAACATTGGTGAGAATTCAATGCCTCGAAAACCTAAGGGTTCCTTCGCAAGGTTTGTACACGAAGGGTGAGTCAGGGCCTAAGATCAAGCCAAAATGCATAATCGATGGACAACATGTGAATATTCCTGTACCACCCCCTTGTTAGTCTCGAGGGACAAAGGAAGCTAGGTTAGCCGAGAGATGGTTATCAGTTCAAGGATGCAAGGTTAGTTCACCTTCGTTCTTTTAAAGTAAGGAGGGGTAGAAAAAATACCTCAAGCCAACGTCCGAGTACCAGGCACTATGGTGCTGAAGTAACCCATGAAGGGTTTGTATCGCCAAATTAATCCAATGAACCATATAATGTACATGTAACCCAAAAAGAAGAGGAGAAGAAAAATTATTACATATAAATAACAAAAACCACAAGAATTATCAAGCCAACACTACATATACTAATAATTCCAACTATACACATCATAGAATGTCATACACAAAGATACTAATGTCTTGTTCCTACTGCAGATTTGAAATAATACTTTCCAAAATCCTAGTATGTTAATCCCCAAATGGCACAATCTAAATATTCTGCTTCTATTTTCTTACAATTGAGATTGCTTGAAGATTCTTTAATCAAATTATCCATAAATATGCCAATGTTTAAATAAATAGAGGTATGGCGCGAACTCAAACCACTCAAGGTTCATTTAATCCACTTGACTTGCTAACCCATCCCTAGTCCTACAATGATGCAAAGAAATATTACAATTTTCCAACAAAAAAACTCGATCCCTCAAATCCTTAAATCTTATGTTTGAATTTACATGCAAGTGATGTTCACCAAGTTCCAGCTATAATCATTCAAAGTTTGGCAGATGTGTTTGTGTAGACTCTAGAGGTAAATGTGTCTTTGTAAACATCCCAAATATATTATTCTTTTCACTTATATTGTCCAACTCAAGGATACCCTGACCAAGGTTTCTAATGTTCATTTAAACATTAGGCCCATCATATGGATTGAAGAAAATCTTTCAAATTTTCTTTCACTCATGCAAAAATGCATCACCGCTATATGCCCATTTAACTAGAATTCAAACTTCCTCATTCTATCATCACACCTCGACATCAATCCCTCATAAAGAGCATTGTTACCTATATTACATGTTTACCACCGAATAGTCACTAATGTAATGGAAACAATTTTAGTCATTACTAACGAAGGCAAGAAGCTTGGTATAGCACAAAACAAATTTTGTAGAAACACTTAACTACCACAACTACTTTTCGAATTTACCTTTTATCTACCTTGCACTATCCACTTCTAGAACCCCATTCAATGTTGTTCCATCCTCAACCATCTACAATTCTAAAAAGATAAACTTTCCATTACACACAAATAAACAAATCCTCCTACTATCCTTCACATGTTTTATTGAAGTTGTTATGGTTATGGATATACTAAAGAAACAAACAACGATGGAATGTTTTTTGTCATCACTACGTAAAAAGTTGACAATAATAAAATCTAAAACTTAAAACTGAAAAACTTCATATGTTCACATTATGAACTTATCCAATTCACTTTTTTTCAAGTCATAGTACAACAATGAAAAATGGAACATACTATTGTTGGATTTGGATTATAACTCTAAATCTAAAGCTTTGGAAGGGTTTGACCCCATCAACACCCAAACAAAGTAGCATTGAAGCAAGGTCTTCGTTTTACAAACCCCTTTGTGTCATCAAAAAATTCATGACCAACAAAGTTAGATTATTAGTTCCATATCCAAAAAACACATCTTACACACTCAACAACAAGAGCATGCAACACCAATCTTGAACAATATAACCATGCACACTTGCCCAACTTGCATTATCCATGGAAATAACCTTATCACAAATAAAAGATATAGACTTGGCATTTTGGACAGTAGTTTTAATAGCCTTTTTCACTTCATTATCTATGTGTTTTGCCATTTCCCAACTAGCCCCATTGGACCCATTAGTTTAATGTTTTTTTGGAATAGATCGAAACTTCAAGAACTTAACAAAAGCTTGAAAGATTCATAATCTATCATTGGCTTACCTTTGTTCAAGACACTAAAAGTAGAAGCAAATTGAACAAGTTTCCTTTTATCTTCCATTACTTAACCAATATCAAACTATTGAAGGACAATTGTTGTTGATAATTCAACATAAGCAATTTCATTTTTTGCATGCCCACATTTTGGACCCATAAACCATTTACCATTAGGAGTTTTCCTTTTCTTTGCATGCTTCTCAATGGAATTTCATTTAGCCACCAAAACATTGTTTTTATTTTCAATTTTAGAATAAACACGACATTTCAAAAAAATAACCATTCCAACTTCATTGAAAAGGGGCTCTATCCATGGCATGTTCAAAGACTAAACATTAAAAGTTTTTTTTTCCATTTTTTGGGATTAGAAACATGCACATCCTCAACAACAATAGTGTTAGGGTTTTCAGAAGGTTCAAACATTTCAAGAATTGCATAACAATTTTGAGGTGGAATAATTGTCGATTCAAGGTTTTACAATTGGCTTCTTTGCTCACATATGACTAGATTCATGTACATCAAAAGAAACAAACTTGTTAAGGGCAAAAGCTTTTTCTAGGATTCGACCACCAAAAAATATTTAAATTTGAAATTATTTAGAACTTGTAATTTTGGAGGCATTGCCGAAGCTTGAAGCAAATTAATAAATCTCAAACAACAAAATCAACCCAAAAATAAAAATTTAAGCGGTTTACCAAAAAAAATCACCTTGTAGATTTGCAACAAAAAATTTGAATGCAGATGGTAATGCAAGTCATTGTAGTTTATAACTCTATAACATTTCAAACAAAAAAATGGTTGCATTATGTGCCCATTGTTTGCAATTTCACACCAAAAATTGAATCAAACCCTAAAGGTTTCAAGTCACAACTAATTGATTGATGGTTTTGTTACTAGGTGAATAGTAGAGGTTTAACAAGATAGGATGAAGATGGTTGATTAGTTGGACATGATTGAAACATTTCATTAGTTTGATTTTCAAATTAGTTTTAAAGGGAAAAGACTTAGGATGTAGTTTTGAAATTTGAAAATGATTAAAAAATTGTTTATTTTTACACATAGAAATGAACTTATAGAGGTGAATGGTAGAGATTTAACAAGGTAGGATGAAGATGGCCGATTAGTTGGACAAGATTAAGACATTTCATTAATTTGATTTTCAAATTATTTTTGAAAGGAAAAGACTTTGGATGTAGTTTTGAAATTTGATGAGGATTAGGAAATTGTTTGTTTTTACACATAGAGATGGACTTATAAAGTTGTTGGAGATAGAATAAAGACATAGTATGTAATTTAAAGTTCTATTGGATTGTGAACCACAAATTTTCATGTTTTTCATTTCTGATTTCTACACTTTACATTACATATGTTTGATATGTTCAATTCTAAGTAAAGAAGACAATAGAATATTAATGAAAAAATAATGAACATACTCTGAAATTATTATGTTCTCTAAAAAAATCATGGAACTCTAATCACATATTTTGGATATTTAAGGTAATTCGAAATATGGGAAATAAAAGAACAATAATTGTAATAAGAAAATTATGTGAATACAATTCACATATATAATTGTATGAGTGGAAACAACAAATTATTTGTGTTGTAAGTACTATTGAGAGTACAAGTTATTTTAAGTAGGCATAAAGTAATTATGGGTAAAATTTGCACCTACAAGGTATACTGTAGTCTACTACTTCTACCCACTACAATGTGTACCTACTTACAACCTTAATGTTCAATGGTGCACACAAGAAATCGAACTTGATACCATTCGTAACTATGGTAAATGAAGAACCTAAGCCCTAGAGATCTTAGGAGCCGAATCACAACTCACTAAACTCATTAGTGTTGAAGTCAATAGTGTATTTTAGTGAATCGAAATTCGACAATGGCATTACACATCACAAAATCCACACACAAAATTCATGAATCTTGTATTTTTTAGCTCTTAACCCTTGATCATTGTGAACCCTAATCCTTGAGTAATAAGTTTTGACTCCCAACTTTTAAGCATTGTAAATAAAAATCATTGAAAAAATAATTCAAACATAAAACTTACCATCGACAATTATTGGGAATCTGAAATTGAACAATGTGAATGCACAATAGAGTTTTAGAATTCCAGGGGCTATGGTTACTTCAATGACGAATTGTGATTCATGAATGCGAACATTGAATGCACATACAAAACATAAAAGTAACTCAACGGATGTGAATGTAAGCTCAATGGGCATTTATAGGTTGCTGTTAAACAACAAGATACACAAGTTGATGACAACAATTGATGCACAAGTCAATAACAACAATCAATGCACAAGTTGGCAACAATCACTTCACAAAGAAACACACAACAAACACACAATTGAAATTTGGGAATGTCAATTGTTGAAATTAAATTCAAAAAACATATTACATTTAATAAAACAACAATATTGTTTAGTGCCTTGTTCAATGAGTAGTAGCACCAACCCTTGACTCCTAAACACTAAGCCAATGAGCATGTTAAACAAAATCACAAATTTTAATCAAATTACATGAACATTGAATGATGAAAACTCAAGTTTGGGGTGATACACATTTAAAGATCTAGGAATTAGGCCTTAGCTCAACATTTAAGTTTATTAGTCAACAATTGTTGCTATTGAAACTTGAATGTTGAGTTGTCATTCTGCCGCGATGTTGCCTTGCCTTACAACACTCAATGTTCATACAAGTTTAAAGATTGTTTGCAATGATTCTAAATCTATTAAAAAACAAGCGCCATGTTGAATAGTTGCTAAAGATTCAAGAATGCACATCGATTTATTGCCAAACTCATTACTCTCATCACCTAAACTCCTAGTGCTTGAATCTTGCAAGCTATAGCATTGCACAATGCACATCAACATTGGATAGAGTTGTCATTTGACATTGGGCAAGCAAAATGGGATTTGTGAGGATGGAGGGTTCACAAAAACATGTTGAAAGAGAGGTTAGGGTTTTGATATTGATGGTCCTCAGGGTGAAGATGTAATGATATACCCTAAACTAAGTTGAGGCTTATATGATTAGATGTTTTCCCTAGGCAGTGGGGAGGCAAAACAAGAATGTCCATTATTTACATGGCAACAACATTGAAACCTTTTTTATGAAATATTTGCAAATTTTTATATTTTTGCAAATTAAAAAACCCTTTGTGATTTGCCAGCCCAATATTCAGGTCAAAAAAAGGCGAATTTTCACTCCCAAAAAAAACAAACACTGCTGGTGAGGATACTTTGATTTCCCAGGGAATAATACTACTTGTATTATATTTTGTTTGTTTACTCCACAAAAATTTGGTAGGAAGGTAGTCAATTCCAGCAACCACAGTGCTAAAGATAGCCAATTTCAGCAGCCATAGTACAAGCACCCACAACCTGAAGCTGGACTATGGGACCCAAAGAAATAGAGGATCAACACAAATAGACTCCAGGATACAATCTTGTTGTGTGGACCCAAAGAAATAGAAGATCCACACAAATAGACTCCAGGATACAATAAATATTGTTAACACCCAACATTGCATTTGACTTTGAGATCTAGGCAAACTTCACAAAAGTGGCTTAATTCTTCAGAATTCAGATGCATCATCACCCACATGAGACTTTCCTACTTTCCAGATACAAAAGTAGTTTAATTCTTCAGAATTCAGATGCATCATCACCCACATCAGACTTTCCTACTTTCCAGATAGTCTTGCAATGGCACCAACCAACCAACAACAGCAACAACAGCCTGTGAACAGTTTTTCTTTTTTCTTTCCCTTTTCCAATTTTGTAATGTAGCCACCAATAGTGAGCATCCTTGAATAGGTTATGTCTTCATTTGGTGAAAATTTTATGAGAAAAAGGGAAGTTTTGCCAATAATAAAGAAAATTTTGTTTCTTTTTGGCAATTTTTCTCCCAAGAAAAAAAAGACACTCCAGTTACAGATTGATTCTTAGTTCACTCAAGATAACTAAACAACGAATTCAGATCACCAAATTCAATAACCCCATTGGCTTGAAAAAAACACACAATCTTCAGGCCTACACACAACCTTCTTTTGCTGAACACTGAAAAACGCGATCCCTTTCAAGCATTTGCATTGGTCATCTAAAATTCTCACAAACTTACCAAACCCTGTTATAACACATTAAATTGTTAGTTCTCTATGAAAAAATAATTCAGACCACCAAATTTCATTGGCCATAACATTTTTTTCTGCACACCTAGACACAAAGCCTATTCAACACCCTCAATATATAATATTAGTAAAACTAATACTATAACCCTAAAAATCCCCTGTGTACAAAGTTTTTGTCTACAAAGCAGGGGATTTTATTTTTTTCAATTTTGTTACATATCCACGCTGGGGATTATTGATAAAAGGAATTAGTCCAATTTGGCTACAGGTCAGAGAGGAAAGTAAGAAAATTTAAAAATTTAAGAATCCCCCTATATTTTACCCACCTGGAACCAATTGTCAAAATAGGACAAATTTGGTTTTTTTTTTGGCCTTTTTTGGGCACAAATCAACATCAATTCAATGCGAAGAAGAAAAAAACTCACATTTCTCTTTTAAGAGACACATGTATAGTCCAGCTTTGAACGCGTCTTGTGAATTATACATATTTATATTCATATAAATATCGTAGTAGCCTAAATACGGTTCAGCACTTTGATGCCAAATATATTTATTATTATTATTATTATTATTATTATTTTATTTTATTTTTTGGACATATTTTGACCTAACCATTGAGAAATTATTAAGGTGTAATTTTTGTCTTGTTGTGTACGACTCAATAATTTCTAGAAACCCTTGAATTTGTTTTTCTCATAATTATTTAGTGCCAAACCCAGTCTAGCTTATTGTGGCATTGTAGTGACCATCTCCGAGCATAGTGGGCTGTGTGGCCATGTGTGATATCTGTGCATCATCAGCCAGTTGCAATGTGCATGATTACTTTCCTTCCTTGTCGTTTTATAACTCTCTTAGAGAGAAGGGATGGCTGACATTACAAATGGTGATGTTCTGGGGCCAATTGTGCTCTGGCAGACATTTAGACTTGGAAATCTGTGGAGCATTATTACTAGAAAATATCCAGATTGGGCTGATTATTTTAGAGATGGAAGTAGAAAAGACTTGAGGCTGGAACCGACCATAACCCATAGTACATTCACAATGCAATGTTCCTTAGATCGAAGTGGTCATTAAACCTTGGTCGCGCCTTGTCTAAGTGGGTACCATTTAGAGACAAACTTTGCATCCGTTTCATTTTCAGGTGTAAATGGTTTGGAAAGGATAATGTACACAAGATACGGATATCATATCTCATTCAATGTCATCCAATCTTCAGACGATTTGGGTTGGTGGGCGGGCTAACGATGATGTGGGCAGCTAACGCAACAGAAACTAGTCGTGAACAATGCCCACATCACAGATGCCAAGTTCACCGAGGTTTTGCGCTTTGTGCTTTTGGAGGATGCTCGTGCTTTTAAAAAAGTACCCATAGAGTTATCTGTATTGTCACTCCATCTTTGGGCCATAGTTTGTCCCCTCTAATCCTTGTTTCATCCCCAATTCGAGTGTAGCCATGAACATGAAAGGAGCAAAATTGGGTGCTGGTTCATAAAACTGGGGCATCAGTTGAGAAGACTTTGCTGGATCTTATTTTGATTTCAATAAAGAAAATGAGAACAAGAAATGAAAGCACACTTAAAGCCAAATCCAAAAAACTGGGGGTGAAACTCCCCAGAGGATCAATTCATGTGAGAAAAACCAGTTTGGTCTCTGTTTTTTTCTTTTGTGATTGATTTAATGCCAACTTCTCAATTCATCCTCAGTTTCAGGGAAACTGTGGGTGCCCAGGATGCCCAGTTTGGACCACATTTAAACTTGTATTGTCCATACCTTACCCTAAGGTCAGTTTCATCATTAAATAATCCTCAAAAATAGTGAAATGAAATTTTGTGAAAATTATGAAGTTGAAATGTTAAAATCATCATAATTATCATAGGCTACACTTTGAATAATTTCACTATCTCTTTTCACAATATTATAATAAATGATTGAAAAAAAAAATTCAAAATTAAAAAACGAAATCATTTTTTGAAAAATAATAATAATTCATTTTGTCAATTTGGAAATTGACCCTAGTCTATGGTACTTATCCCTGAAGGTGGGGTATTTCTTTTAAAGTTGTTAAAATATAAGAATTCAAATTAATAAGTGCATGTATTTCATTCCCAATGTTGTAGCCCAAAATATTTCCATTTGACATTTTGTGATTTTGTTAAAAAAGTATCATCAATAGATATTAAATGCAATTGTTTATGTGTATATGGGGGTCCCACCTCATGATATTACATTATTAGGGTATGAAATTTGGATTATGAATATTTGCCACATCATTTGTAAATTTTGCTTAAGCCTAGCACACAAGGTGAGGAATCATCCTATCTCCGAAAGGTGTCATGAACTATTCAATGTTATCACAATCCAAAAGCATAGATCTCCTATAGAAGGGGAAGCTTGCAAATAACACATGGATGAGTCACAATTAGAGATTGAGGCCAAAGGGAAGTGAAAATTTGCAACACAAATAGGTGAGAAAGGTTTTGTGGTTGTCAAAACCTATAAATAAAAAGCCAAAGGTCAAGGAAGTCAATTCACAAACCAACAAACTCATAGGTCTAATAAAACTAGGATGCATCAAAAGGAACATAAGGAGGAAGGAAGGAAGACCATGAATCTTAAAAGGAAAAAATCTTGAAACCTTTTGGTTTCAAAAATTTCAAGATACAATAATTCTTTTGAAGTCATCAATGGGGACTTCATAGATGAAACCCAACTTACAGGAAGGTAATGGCAATGAACAAGATGTTTCACCATGTGGAAAGATGCAAATAGTAGTGCCAATGTTTAACGTGTAACAAAATTAGCCAATGAAGAGGGATGGGGAAACAACTAATATGTAATGGTCACCAAGAAAGTTGGGAGGAACATAATGCCCCCATCTAGAGGAAGATGAAGCAAAACATGAAAGAGAAAAGGAACAAGGCAAATGGGAAAAAAAGAATGAGTATCCATAAGTGGAAGGAGGGGAATTAATGCCTTAGTGCATGGAGAAAAGGCTATAGGAATATGACCACGACCAATATATTAAACAACAATCCATCCACGAGTTTGGTTCAAGACCATGATAAAGGCATGGATTGTATCCTAAAAACCTAACCATCCAAGGGTCATGACTTTTTGATCCTTGGGGGCATAAGGGAATATATGGAATACATTGATGATAATTATAGTTCCTTGGTTCACAAAGAAATGTCAATGCTAGATCATTGCAATAAGGAAAATTTCAAAATATAATCTTAAACATTGGACTTAAAGGACAAATTGACAAAAACCAAAGTAAAGCAACAACATCAAACCAAACTCATTTCAAGAATGAAAATAGTTGAACAATCCTTGGAACCCAAACTAAAAAAACATTGCCATCAAATGGAAGAACTTTTCTTATGGAAATTATGATGTTGATGATCAAGTCAACATTAAGATCTACACCATGTGAAATAAACACTAATACAAGGAACCAACCAAGGTGAAAAGTCACTTAAAGGAATAAACAAGGAAAATAATCTTTGTGCCACAAAGGTGGCTTTAATAACTAAAATGTTGAAGGCCAACAAGACTATCATTTGAATAAACCTCATCTTATTAGGCTTCCCCAATATCTAAATTACAGGATCATGGGGGAAGGATATGAGTCATTAAGCCTTTAGTTTGTTTAATTGTTGATCATGAAGTTAAACTTATTAACATACAAAATTTAAGGTTTCAATGAATTTTAGTTAATTGACACACTTCAAAAGTACTTAAAAGGTCTTAGGTTGACATCACACATTATTTATGCTCTAAAAACATAAATTTGAAGATAACAAATTCCATGAATTATCAAATCTAATGGGGTTACGAATGAGCGTTTACCCATCTACAACATCTCCATGATACAACTTAATTAACCAAACAAATGGGGTTAGTTGTTGGATGGAAAGGCACCTACACTATGGTTCATAGTCAAGTTGCTAGTATGATTATTGAATCATTCATTCTCAAAGGTAATAAAGTCCTATGGTTTTGATTAAAAGAAAATTTGAAGGGTGATGCGAGGATTGTTAATATCTACACATCAAATGACTATTGGAAGAAATGCAATACATGGGAAGCCATGCTTGTACAACTATCTAAAGATCTCATATTGAAGGCCAACATCACTTATGTTTTTGCACAAACAAATTGTAAGCCTCTAGGGTTTAAACTATGGAGTCAAATATCCTACATCTGAAGGAAAATCTTCACTTTTCCATTTAATGAAAGGAGACCCAATAAAAAGATGTGTTATAATCTCATTTATGGTGAGGCAAGAAATTTCAAAGGTAAAATTAAGGTTGGTCCCATAGTTGAACATCAATTTTAGATGGGGCCAATTTACAAAAAGTAAGAAATGTGTGGGATGAAAGAAAAAAATTCATCATTGTTTAGTTTGTAGGAAAAGATCAATTTTCAAATATTTGAGGAAGACTAATCAATGTGGCAAACACTAATGGATAATTGCCATACCATGGGTGGTGGGCTTATTAAAAGGCAAGCAATACTAGTTAAAGAAGGAGAATGATAGGTCTCTTTAAACCACTTGAGGAGGAAAACTAACATGGTGCTTTTAAAATCCTAAAAATTTATTACCATTTCTAACTCCAATAATCAAATGGTGTTTGGCCCCACAAGACCTCCCATGGTGGAACTTTAAGGATGTATTTAGAACATTAAACTTGGATAGAGTTCCACACTTACAACCAATATGAACCACACATGGTTCATGGGAGTGAATAAGGGTAATAATAATAATAAAAGGTCCCAAAAAAACCATTTTTTAATGCATTATGTGCATATCAAGACGGTCAACTTTGACCCCCATAGATGGCAATGACTTAAAGATAAATTGATTATGGAATTCAACTCAAAAGAAGGTAAGGCATTCATGAATGTGGAAGTTAGCCTAAACAAGCCAATTGAGACTAAGTGGTAGAATGAATTTCCATTTTCTTTCAAGTTACATTACATTAAGGTGTGTGGCATTCACAAAGATCAAGGAAAGAAGCTTGGTTCATGTGGTTAGTTTACCATAGGGCAATGGTAATCAATGCTTGGAAGGGACAATTCAACATTCACATTTCACAAGTTTGTCCTTATTACAAACATCAAACAAAAAAGATCATATTACATTAGATGTGGGATCGTGATGTGGCCCAATCATCATGGGATTTTGCTATTGATCTTTTCAACATATTTGTGGAAGATCTTGCCCAACTAGGTCCATGGAAAAAATTCATTTGATAAATGACAATTTTTAAAGAATTTTTTTATAAAGGTTCCAAAAGTTGACACTTCTATGGGATTTGTACATGGTGTTGCTAGTTTTCAAGAAACAACATGGTCTTTAATCAAACTTATTGGGACATACATAAGATCTATAGATTCATTTGGGGTAGCTTGATTGAATAAGTCAAGATTTAAAAATGAGGAACTAGGTTAAAAAAACCCCATATTTTTAAAAACATCTTTCCATTAGGCATACGTGATGATAACATCTACCAAAACAAATTTCCATTGTAATTTAGTTTCCAATTATGATCACAATCATCTCATAGCTTTACATGCTAGACATTTATCAAAATACAAAATTGTTGTCATGACCCTAGCCTTGGGTTCATGACAAAACATGATGAAAGAAGTGGGCTAGGATAATGTTTCAAGATTCAACCACATTCTTACAAATGTGGGAGAGTGTAAGGAAATGAATTTCAACACTCTCAAGTGAATTACCACTTTGAAAGTTGGAATTTCATGGGTGTTTGGAATATTTGGAATAAGGTTTCAAATATCAAACCTTATTGAAATTGAACCTTCTTTAAACCATTGGAAAACCATTGAAAAATAAATATCAAAAGTGAGATCACATTTCCCTTTAAAGATTTTAAATGCAACTTATGGCCAAAAAAATGGCTAGGAGTCTGATTGGCAATTTGATTCCTTATCATTAAAACCCAAGAAACAATGGTTAAATGACCTTTAATTGGTGTGTGCAATAATGTTGGAAATATTCCTTTGAAGCCTACAATTGTTCCCTTGGGAACATTTTAATTATAGTTCATATTGTGCAAGAACTATGAATCCAAGTTTACATTATGATGACTTTGTGAATGTGAGTTGTTTGTGGCTTGTTTATGCACCATTTTGATTCTAATTTGCATTACCTACTTTTTTTCTTGATTTATGCAAATTAATAAATTCATTTTGAATTCAAATTCAAGTTTGTGAGTTCATCCTAGTCCCATCTTTAAACTCCCACACCTTGTTTCTTTGTGGGAGTTAATGAACACACCTTAAGTTTACTTTCAATTGCAAAATAGAAAATTGGTTAGTTTTTTTTATAACCAATACCCTTTGACAAACCTAAGGATGCATTACTTGCAAGAACTACAAATCAAATTGTGACTCATTAAACATTTATCATCTCTTATGAGAACATTTGTACTTTTAAAGTTTTCAAAACAATTCCCTACAATAAATCCCCAATTGTCTTCCAACACTAATAATATACAAATTTCCAAAACAATTGCACTTTCCAATGGAAAGGAACTATTTTTGTAATAAAGATTTATGTCATTTTCTATTGCCTTCACATGATTGTAATTTTTCATGAGAAACAATGATGATGGCCAATATATAAATTGTGATGACAACAATGTAATGGAAAGAAATTTTAAGAAATCTATTTTAACAATATTATGTGACACAACTTATTAACTAAAATTTCTCTTTTCATGGTTTGTGAATAGTTTTCAATTTTGAATTATAGATGTATCAATTAATTGAAGATATTGGTTTTATTGAAAAAACTAATTGTATTTTTCACTTCCCATTTGATTCATTTGCTTACATTACTTAATTTTTCCATTTCATTTTTGAACGATCATAATTTTGTAAAAGGTGTGACATGGTAATGGGGTTACATTTGATGATCTCAAATGAGTTATACACCATAGGAAAGGTTTACATATGCCAAATGAATGTTTATTATTGAAAAAATTAAGCGAACCATTTTGACTTTGTACACACATGGAATGGGGGCCATCGTTAACAAATCTTCCCCCATTGAGCTTGTAGCAACTAAAAATCATATTTTCAACATCAACATTTTGGGATGAATTACCATCCAACATCCTTTACATGAAATTCACAGTTGCCAATACATGGGACATAAATGATTGTTTTATTGATAACAAAAGATCAAGGACACATGCATCCATTTTGAGAAAATGTACAAATATTTATATTTAATTTTAAAGGTAGGAGGTGCACATCATCTTGGACACAAGTATATTACATTCAAAATTATGAAACATTTTTGGCTATCTTATCAAACCAAGGTGTTTAATGTTTTAAATATATGATATAGTTATCATCATTTGTCATTTCAAAAGGTAGAAAAATACAAGACAATAGTTGTAATATCAATGGAATTTATTGAGAATTATCAAAATGTATTTTTCTACTTTTCTTAACATTAATGATTAATTATTTTTTCTAATTTTGGAATTTCTTAAATGTTATATTAATGACATTATTGTGTTCAACTTCATTGTAAAAGAGAAAAATGTGACCTACAATAGTTTTTTTGAACATTTCAAAACAAATTAGTTGAAACTTCACATTAGAAAATGTCCATATTTTCAATCCCAAGTGTAATATTTAAACCACATAAAGGGTTGTCCTTGGGTTCGGCATATGTAGATAAATTTTTATTAGAAAAGGTCCAACATAAGTTGAACTATTGGGCCTAAAAAAAATTATTCTTGGCTAGGAGGAAAATGATTATCAATAACATTATTTTCTCTTCCTTGTGGTACTTTGTGAGTGTTTGGGGAGGGACCTAAAAAGGATCCTTAGAATTAATCGCCTTCTAAAGAACTACCTTTGGGCATGATCAAAATCATAATTGTAGGTGTCGAGTTGCATGGGATCAATGTTGTGGGAAAAAGAAAGATGGGGGTTTAAGTTTGGTTGATCCAATAGAAGCAATTGAGGCACTTTTGTTTAAATGGGCGGTGCATGCTTTAAAACATAAAAGTTTTAATTTGCAAGAGTTCCTTAGGTTTTGATTAAAACAATATCAGCCACATAAGGGGAGGGGGGGGGATGGAGCCCTAACTTGGAATGGTGTTTGCAATTTGACCGTAATAGGGCTGTTGGGCCTACTTTATAGAATAGGGTGGGTAGAGCTTGGTCCAAGATGGTGAAATAATTGAGATTCAACAATCCAAAAAACTCTAATGAAATCTTAGCATCAAGCTTTTGGTGGAACATGATCATCCACCCTTGGGATGTTGATTTCTCGAAGACCAAAATAACCAAGTTGCATGGGTTGGGATGGGTTTCAATGTCTGATGTGTGGGTGGCTTTTGTAGGAAGATTTGCATCCAAAGAGGAAATGGGTTAAATATTTGTGTTATGCCCATAAAAGGAATTGGGATATGAGAGAATCATTACCAAGCTAGAAGAGGTGTGGGGGGGTTTATTGAAAGGGGGAAACAACCATTGCAAAAAAGAAAATTGGATTAGTTTGTTAGAAAAGAACAAGGCGTTCTCATTTATGGTTTATTGTGTTTCATCTACCTTTAGACTTAAATGCAACAACAATGTTCAGCATCTCTACATCCCGCAAGACATCAAATTATATATTGTGGGCTCCTAGTTAAGGACCTTGAATTTCATTAATGATGGAGTTTCATAAAGAATAAACAACCACTACTGAGAAGGTAGAGTATTAGTGGTAATAATATCAAAGTTAGTGAAAGGCCTTTAAAAAGGTGTATTTCTTAGTATGTTATGGCAAGATAGACACATTAGAACTTGACCTTAATGCCTATTCATGGAAAGGCGAAGAATCTCCATTCTTTTCCACAACTGCACTAAGGAGGAAAATGTTGAAAGATTTTAAACCAAAAATTAATGTGGTGGAAAAGAGGTGGATAGGGGTACTTCTTTTTACTTTCAAGCTAAGATGGATGAACATTTGGTGCATGACGCATAGTAGGAAAAAACAGGCTTCATGTGGGCTTTGTGGAATAAAGTAATTGTAGTTAAAATTTGGAAAGCTAAGGTGGAGAATTCAATTAATCAAACTTGCACATTGTGCGATAATGGAAAAAAACCCACGCTACACATATTTTGGGAATGTTGCCATGCACAACGAACTTGGGAATACACATAAGGCCTTGTGTGTGAACTTGCTTATGGTAACAAACAATCATTGGTGGTTGGCCCCCTACATTGGAAACAATGTGTTTTTGCTGCCAAAAGTTTAGAGCAAGTGTAACGTGTGCAGAACATATGGTCTTTGCTAAAAGATATCACATTCTGGACTTTGTGGATTGAATGGAATGACTTGGTTTTCAACAACAAAATATGGAATGTCGTTAAAATCCACAAAGTTATTTGGGATGCCCTATTTGATTATGGTAGGGTGGTTTGGAAAAGATGTATGAAGCTAATTAGAAAACCCCTAGGGCGGAAAATTTTTTTTTTTCAAGAAGTTTGATAAGAATTGGGATATGCATTAGGTTATTTCTGTCAGAGTATGTAGCTTTGTTAAATGGTGTTATGATGGGCCCCAAAGGGGCTTCATTGATTAAAGTTTTGAGTGCGTGGTGGCGCTCTTCCTACTTTGGGGGTTTATTGTTCTTGTTTTTATTCGCAATGATTTTTTTTCATTTGTGCCAAAAAAGAAAAAAAACCACGTAATTCAATTGAGTTTTAAGCATTTTAAAGACCAATATTAATGTAATTTGTAATGGTGCAAGTTTTTTTTAATTATATAATTTGGAGTTGGGTACAAAAACTATCCATATTATTTACCCATGTTATTGATGTAAGGGTAAATCTTATCTTCAAAAATACATCTACTTGTCAAATTTGGATACATAAATAATATGAATAAATTTTTTAAGGAAAATTCACGTACCATTTACCATATATGTTAGTGTGGGTAAAAAATTGGTATTTTGTTTATAATTGCTTAATTAACTATAATTTTCAATCAAATCAACAAATGTTTAATATGATTAGGATTTTCTTACACATAGGCTTGCAATTTTTAAATCGCAAAAAGTCACTATTCACACAAAAATTCTAAGACACATTAGATTTGCTTTGACTTTTGCCAATTTTAACAAGATGATATTTGAATAATGCACCATTGTAGTTGCAAATGTGGATATTTTTCACAATTGTAAGAGGATGGTCCCACAACATTTATTATTATAAAAAATTCAAACAAAGATTTTCAATAAGGTGAAACATAACATTTTTTTTGGGACATAATCTTGGGTAAATAAATGTCGTTTGGTCTTTTCTTGTTTGACTTTGGATTTTAGTGTTTATTTACACCCTTTGGGGTAGGTAGTGACTTTTTGATACAAAAGGTATTCACGATAGCAATATGAAGTTAAAAATTCAAATTTTGATGGATCCAAGTCGAGTATTTTTCATCCAACCTTTTAAACAAAAAGTAAACCTAAAAAAATATTTATTCACACTATAATAGCAATTTTTCAATTACTACACCCTTATATGTTAATTTGTTAAACACATTTTTTTTGTGTTGGCATGTTATTATCAAAATTTTAAAGACATTTAATTTGGTTGTTAAAATTTTGATTCATTTTACCTTCACTAATTAGGAGTTCCATTAGGGAAATGTACAAAAATATGCTTTAAATTTTCAAGTAATATGTTGAGTTATATTCATACTTTGAAATAGAAGTATGCTTGAAAATTTCAAATCATATATTTACTTATATTCATACTTTGAAACAACTTATCAAAGAATTTCCAAGTAGTGGTAACCCATTAATTAAAATGTTTTGGGATTTAAAGTTTGATAAATTCATGTTCAAACATCTTTGACCCATTAAAAAAAATTTATAGCTCAAATATGGAAAATATCACTACCAAAGTATTTTAATGTGCACAAAATTTAAAATCTAGGACAAATCATAACAAAACTAGATATAATCCTAAATCCGACCATTAAACTAAAAAAAAAGAAAAAAAAGTCACAAAGATGTTCAAAAATGTTCAAAAATAATCATGTTATTTGTAATATGCAAAGATTCAAAACATGAAACAAAAAAAACAAGTTTATAATGTAAGATTATATTTTATATTGGTGGCGAACACATTACAAGTAATTTTCAGAGGTATACCTCCATATCCCTATTTATAAAGTTGGATCCTACATGGTCTGTTGTCCAAAGACCCTTCTTCATCCCTTTTTGAATGTATTTATTATGGATTTAATCCCTTTCAACATTTTTTTGTGTGAAATTTCACACACATGCAACTTATAAAAATTAAAAATAAATATTTTATCGCATATTCCCCATTTCTTGTGGGGAAACTAACAAGTTTTGAAGAATTTTTTTTTCACATTTCTAATTGAAATTTTAAAGGGAAGGCCATTTTTTTCTTGCCATTCTTTTACATTTTAGATAAGATTTAAGGTGGATTTATTTGTTGGCCTATTCAATTATATGATTAACCAAAGGTGTTTGAAATTGCTCAAGGAAGTTAATTGACTTTTTGAGAAATTTGCAAGATGGGTCCCAACTATTCAATAACATGACTTTGATGTCATACATCAAGTATTAATGATCAACATTAATGTTTCTAAATGCTTGAATCATAACCACATGTTTAATTAAATGAATTAAATATTTTAAAAACACTTTGGCATGGAAAGATTAACAAAGACATAGTTCCAAGGTTGCTTATTTATTGGCCCAAACTTGATTCGAGGATGAAAAATGGATGTTATTGCATGAACTTCATTCATGAACAATTACCTAAAGCAAATCATATACCTTAATTTTATAATTAATGTTAGAAACCTTGTAATGCGATATTCTATGTTGGGGTAGGATATGGGATGTAATTTATGACACATTTTTTTTGGATTCCTTTCATAATGATCAATTTAAAAAGCCTTTGGTTCATATAATATTGTCACATAACATCAAGGCATTTTCTTCAAACATTATATGTTGACAAGATGTTGGATGGGCCATCAAATATAACGACCCATTGTAAGGCACATTTTATATAAGGAATTATAGTTGTCAAGTTTTTTTGCTAGCTTGCTACATGAGACATTTCATGTTGAAATTGTCCAAGTAGATGTTTGGTTTTTTTTTGCATTACTCATTTTGCTTGAATTGTAAATTTCATATCAAAGTTGTTTCATGGATAATGCATAGGTCATAAAAGCAAACACAAATTTATAATCATCCACCTTTCTTTCACGATTGCAAAAACCCGTTCTAGAATCATATGAATTTTTCATTATTCTTTTGCTTTTGGTAATCCATCTTTTTAAACTTTGAAAATGAGTAAAACCATGACCCCATTTGACAAGTTACATTTTTAATGGATTTTGTATTTTAAACTACCTTTTTATCATGTTGAATTTAGGGAACAATATCCAATTAGTAATGATTAGCCCATTTGAAATCATAATCTTGAACTATACATTTTATATTAACCTTAACATAAACCTTTTTGATAATCGTAAAAAGTTAGATGATATATAAGTGACTTATAATAATCAAGATTGTGATTACAATTATTTCCCCATAAATACATCTTGAAAATTTTCAAATCTAGTTTTTTTATGTTATTTGTTAGTTTTTTTAATTATCAAAGGTTTCAAATGTTTTAAAATAATTACACAAAACTCTTGTACAATGATAAAAACAACAATTTGAACCTCTCCATAAATCTCACCATATATTTGTGAAGTGTTATCACTCTTGGCCACTTGAGAAAGAGTAATAGTTACTTGTCCATCAACTAGAATGCTTATCTCATATGAAAATTGGCCCTACTCAATATGGAGTTATGATGTCACTTAAAAGCAATGAAAAGTTCTTAAAATTAACTTTGTGTGTTCTTTAAACATGTTCATTGACTAGTTGCTCAAAAGTTGTTTATCCATGAAACCTTATTTGTTCACAAATGCATCGATACATTTTTCTCTTAATGTCCCATTTGCTTCTATGACACTAATAGGCACTACCGTTGTTACATTATAATGTTAATGGAGTGCAAGTTGTTGCAATGTTACATCTATGGTAATGATGTTGAATCAACACGATAGACAAAAAAATTGAAAGGATGTTGTTTTTATGTTCATCTATGGTGATAATGTTTTTTAGAATTCATTTTGAAAGAGGAAGCAAAGCGAGAAGAAAATGTTCAGAGAAAGTGAGGAAAAAAAAATGCATATAAAAGTTTGTTCAAAGCATTGATTCCTACCTCTTGGTTTTAAGGTTGTATAGGGGACCTAATTGGTGAGCCTCCAAAGTTTTAATACTTTTTTTTGTGACGGGCTGATCAAAATGGCTCATTAAAAAAGAAACAAAAAGAAAAGAAGTTGTGAGGCACTCCTCCATATCTAATTAATTCAAAGATGAATATATGTCTTAAATTACTTGTGCCATTGGCCCAATTGAATGAATGTTGATAGGGAAAAAAGATACACCTTCTCTAACCTAAGTTTGAAATCCATTTTTTATTAAAATTGAAAATTAGATTTTTATTCAATCTTTTATGACAAAAACTACTCAATTTTCAATATCTCCCAGAATTAATTTTTAATGCAATATTTTGTCAAAATGTTTTTTTTTTTTTTTTTTTTGGAATTTTTAACCCCTAGAATTTTTTTTTTTTTATTTTTTTTTTTTTTTTTTTTTTGGTAGTTGTATCCCCTAGTTTTTTTTTGTTTTGTATTTTTTTTAAAAATTCATACTCCAGCAAGGTTTTTGAAATGGGTTCACCTAATTTAGAGCACCTATTCTTTTAGTTCACT
>Ga0116231_10003450_pt1 | contig 32857 bp, 24 predicted proteins | sample S1TSphgellanicum_2_FD_89695 | JGI IMG/M metagenome (GOLD analysis project Ga0116231, IMG submission 89695) | Host-associated microbial communities from peat moss isolated from Minnesota, USA - S1T2_Fd - Sphagnum magellanicum MG | ecosystem: Host-associated > Plants > Peat moss > Unclassified... | reverse complement strand
CCCGTGCTGGCCCCCCCCTATCAATTGGGTAATAACTGTCACAGAAAACAAAACCACAATGATGTTTGTCTGTGTGTCCGAGCAGTGCCTGAAAACTGCCCAGACAAACAGACGGACACCACTGTAGCTTTAATATATAAAATTAAAATAACCCTTCCAACACACATACGATCCATGGTAACTATACAATTATCAAACTTCAACAAAACCCTAAAAATCATAGACTTAAAAACAAAACAACCCCAAACTTCAATAAAAAAACCATTGTTCTTTTTCAAAATAATATCAACTATACAAAATCACCTTTAAATTTTATTAAAAAGAAAAATCAAAATATTAATATTTAAAAAGAAAAACAGTGGACAAAAATAACAGAGTGCTCTCTGGCCTTGCACAGAAGCTCTCGAGTCAGTGGCCTTGGGAGCCAGTGTAGACTCTGTTGAGAAGGAAAAGACTTCTGCAGGCTCCTGTGAGCAGTTTTCTTAGGTTTTCATTCATGATGTTTCAATTCGTTTTGGGTTACAATTAAATGTTGTTTTTGAGAGTGGGATAAGAATGTTGTTGGTTTTGGCTTTGATCTTTCCACCAGGCTAAGGGAGAAGCAAAGTTGAAGCCATCGTGAACAGTTTTCCTCATGATCTCCATGCTGGCAAGCTAATGGCAAGTGTATTAGCGTCCGTGATTCACCATGCACTTTGTTTTTATGTCATGTGTGTGGCCTAATTCCTTGTTAGCAATTTTTGCAATCTATAATAAATTTCATGAGGTTTTTGCAGACAAAGAAAGAAAGAAAGAGAGCATCGGTGATGGATGCATGCGAAATGCCTGACTTGACTTGTGGGGCCTCTCATTCATCGTCACTCTCGTAAAGCTGCCATTGCCGTTTCCTAGCAGACGACGCCGACGCTGTCCGCCGCCTATATCCGGATGGGCTCATACTCGAGTCGACGATGAGCGACGACGGATCGTTGAGGTGCACAGGCGAAAAATCCTTCTGAACTTGTATACAAAGCGTAAACACACCCTCAACGGCCGATGATGACATTATTCCAAAGCAACAATGTGGGCAGCCGAATCTGCTGAACGATATCAACTGTGAGGTGTTGTTGTCGCAAGTGCAGCAACAATTGAGGGCGGCCAAGAAGAAGAAGAGAAGGTGAATGCGTCGTGGAAGAGTTGCAGCAGCAATTAAGGGCAGGCAGGAAGAAGAAGAATAAGAAGAAAGTGAATGCGTCGTCGTTTAGCCATGTGGACAGCTTCCCATCTCATGCGTCCTCTACCTGGTCCCGGGTAAACTTTCCGCTCGCTCACAGTGTCTGTCTGTCCTCACTGCTACGAGCTCGCTATCCTCTTCGTACCTCTCAATTCTCTGGAAATCCAAGATTGATTGCGTGCTTGTCGATCAAAGTTACGAATGCCATGTGTTTTGTTTCTGAAACCACAAAACAGATTGCTTGTTCGTGTCTGTTATCGGGCCAGTTGTGTTTTTCATGCAGGGAAGTGCATGTGTGGTGCTTGTTCCCTGAAGACATAACGGGGGAGGACACTGCACTGTGGAAAACATACAAGGAGCTTCTAAGTGCCAGGGAAAAGACTGATATCGCACAGTGCAGCAGCAACCCGAAGTTGCAAACCGAGAAGCTCCTTGCCCGCACCCTTGTGCGCACCACTCTTGCCAGATGTAACCCTAAATTTTTTTTGATGTCGTTGTTTTGTTTAAGGCACTGCTCAATTTGCTTGCTTGCTTTGCTTGCTGATCGTTTCTCGAAGCAAGACTCTCACAACCAGATTCTCAAAGCAAATTCACAGGGCTTTACAGTTTCAGAGCTTCTATGAATGTTTAGGGCAAGTTAGGTTTAGAGGTCTCTTGGTTCCATTTCTTTGGGGCTTTTCCATTCTCAAGTGTGATTCTCTGTTTTTTTGTGATGAAGATGCAAGTGGGATTGTGGCTCCTTCATCTCTCAGGTTTACAAAAAATGAGTTTGGCAAACCAAACGTAAGAGCTCTCTCTCTCTCTCTCCCTCCAGTTTTCTGATTTTCTATTTTGCATTAAGCTTCAATGTGGATTGTACTCCTGAATATGGATCACAGTTTTGGTGATCAAAGGATCCTTCTGCAAATGGGTTCTGCAAGGATGAACTCAGACAGACAAGTGATCCTTGATGGACTGATCCTTGACAATGTCGCATTCATAGATATATGGTTTCTTGGAAGTCTCTCTGTCTGAAGGTATTTTTTCTTGAATTAATATAAATTTTCTAAAGGGTTTTGGACTCATGCTTCTTAAATCTCTTCCCAGCCCTGAAAAACACTTGAAAAAACAATTGCTGGTGTGTGGTGAACAGGTTATCTGGCCTGTAAAGAGACTGGATGAATGGAGGCCACCATCACTGTGTTTCAATCTTACTCACACACAATCACTTCTTATGTGTGCAGTCACTCAAAAGGCAGAAGTAAGCCTTGTTTTTTTGCATCTTGAATATTGGGATCAACCCTTCTGTGTTGCATGTGTCATCTGTAAGACATGTTTAAACTCTTTGGAAACAAATTGTATCCTTCAAAACCTGACAGTGTTGTTGTCAGTTGGAACTGCTTAAAGAAATCTAGGGTTTAACAGTTTACTTTTCAGTGTGATCTAAATGACCTTCCTTTGTTATATGTATGTATGTATGTAATTTTTGTGGGGGAGGATATACAGGTGGGCATAGACGTGGAGGAAAGGGAACGCAAATTTACCAGAGATCTAATGGCACTAGCTCGACGCCAACTCTCACCTGAAGAGGCAGATTGGCTCTCTCAGTTCACAGACCCATATGAGCAGCGATGCCAGTTCATGCAGCTTTGGACTCTCAAAGTTGATACAAACTAACTCCTTTACTGTTTGTTTGACTTCTTGCAATTTGAATCTAATGAAAAACTTCAAAAACTTGCACGAGATTAGCCCCTATCATAAAGCAATCCTACATTAATCCTAGGCCTTGTCTGGGGTTTTCAGATCCTGTCATAACATATTCCAGATGATAAGGAATGATGGCTACACACACTGTTAACCATCTGTTGCCTTTGACATTCTGTTTCTCTGAATGCTGGTAGTATTAAAGCTGGTAAATTAACCAATTTTCAAGGAATGAAGATCTGTGTTTGGAAATAATGTGCTAAAGTGCTGCAAAATAGATTAAGTCTTCACATTGAGAAGTTTGAAAATGCAGAAAAATGGAGTCAGTTTTAAGCTTACATTTGGCTTGTCAGTGCAGGAGGCGTATGTCAAAGCACTAGGGAAGGGGATCAGCAAAGCACCATTGAAGGAGTTCACTTTCACATTTGATGCATCATCACCTACTGTTCTTAGAAATTTGAAGCAAGCAGTCACCATACCCATATGTGCACAGGTTTAAACCTTCTCCTTTTTCAGGCAGAGGCTGTCACAGGCACACTGCACACAGTAGCTGTGTATTCTCACTTTTTACTGCAGCTTCAATATGCTTTGTTCAGGGTTATAATCTTCATTACCAATTCCTACAAAGCCCAATTATTTTTGTTTTTGTGTATTGGTTTCAATGCAGGCCCGGACAATTTCTCTAAAGGTTTCAGCTCTGTCAAGGGCAGTTAACAACAGTGATGATGCCTGGCAGTTTTTGCTACTTCAACCATCTGCTTCTCATTATGCTTCTATCTGCACTCAAATCCTACCATCTTCCACATTTGGTACTCTTTCTAGCCCTCTTGCAGTAAGGCTTTTTGCTGTACTTCTGCCAACCTGCTGCTACACGTTTCAACATCTTGGGCTTCTTCGTCGAGTGAGCATCACAGAAACATTCTCATTGCTTCCTCTCTGTGAACAATCCAATCATGGACATCTAAAATCTCCCAATCTAGGAGCTCCTCCAAGCTTCAGAGAGATACGCACACACCCCACACACCCACACAGAGTAAAATAACAGAGACATGAGTAAGAATCCAATGTTTGAATTCTGTCCTGCAGAGCAAGGGTCACTGCAACTGGAAGGGTGGAGTGATCACAACAATCTGCGAGTGCAAATATGGCGAACTGTACCTTTGGTCAGGGATGAAGCACTGGAGGGAGCTGTGGCCCTGGCATTATCTGATCCACTTAGCAGTTAAAATCTGCACATTGGGGGAAGAGACTGTGTATGCAGCAGAGCAGTGTTTTTTTTCCTGGCGAATTATCACCATATTTCAACTTTTTAAAAACCCTGGCTACCACCAATGCACAGGGAAAAGAGAGGGGATTCTGCATTTAAAATCACGTAGCAAATTGTTTTTTTGGGGAGGGTGTGAGCACATTTATGTCTATGGGCTGCAGTTTTAAGAGTTCCTTGAAATCATGTCACCAACCTGGTGAAATCTGTCTGAATCTGCCTAGGGATGCTCACCACCCTGGCTCCATCAGGACATTGAAAAAAAAACACTGATGCAGAGCAATAACTTTTTTTTCTGGCCACAATACTTCGGGCCTTGCACTTAAGTGTCAAAGACTTCAGGCATGCGCTTAAGTGTCAAATACTTCAGGCATGCTCTTAAAGAAGTCTCTATATGGGGCAGGCTCTACAAGAGTAGATAACTAAGGAGAAGAGGAGAATGCAGTTTTGTAAATTACTAGGTTACTTGCTGACAACTGACAGTGTCTGTCAGCGATTGAATACAAGTTGTATTGAGGAATTCAGACAGCTGACTACTGACAAATTCTTGAGGTGACCAAGCAGTATGAAACATGACAAACAAAAGAGTGTAAGCTTCTGATCACTGTTCATGTGTTATAATTTTAATAAATGTAGCTAAAATTTGCTAAATTGTGCAGCAGCACCACCCTTGAAGAAGTCAAATTCTCAGTACTTAGACCTAGATACTGAATAATTTGGCTGGTTTCACTGGTATGGTCTTGTTACTAAATTAAATTCAAGGAGGACAACCACACGGTGGTGGAGGATGGTTTTCTTCTTTACATTGTACTGTTTTCTCAGATCACATGCAAATGGCAGAGCAGTAGCAATTGCCACTTATCTATCATTTCCCTGTTGCTTGCCATCCATGACCAGCAAACCTGTGCATAGAGAGGTTGATTTCAGGCTCACCCAAATGTTCTCACAGTTGAATAGCCAAATGAATGATTTGATTGCTAAGTAGAATACTTCTTTTGGTCCTAGTCCTGGTAACTATTTCTTTCCTTGATGATGTGCACAAAGTCTTTTGCTGGGAAGGTGTATGTTGATCACAGGCGGGTCTTTCAAGCTTGTCTTACCAGTTGACAACTCCTAGGAGCAATTGGATTTTTTGCTGCGTTGGCATGTCAGAGCAGTAGTTGATTGTCTACAACATATTGCTGTGACCAGGCTGAGAAAAGTCAAAAGAAGATCCTCTTCACCACATAAGCTTCATAACACTCTTCTGACTGTGGCTCAACTAGGTGGAGATGAAGCCCTACTCCTTTCTTGGAGCAACAGCCATGGTAGACAGCAAGAGAAAAATGCCACAAATTGCCATGGTTGGAGCACAGCTATGAGGAGCTGGAAGAAGGGTAGGAGCAAGATGAGAGGCATGGAGCTTAGATTCTTGGCAGGAGTTTGAGGTTACCTTTGAGTTCATAGAGTCCAAGAAAATGCATCCCAACTAGATCACTCTGGCCAAATCAGTTGAGAATTTTGATGTCCTTGTGGAGCCATTGACAGGCATGTATAATGGAAAGGATGTGGGGTCAAAACAATTTTCAAGTATTTGGGTGTGAGGTTGACTATTTTGAAAAGGTTTGGATCAAGTTTTCACCCATGTCAGTAGTCTCTCTTGATGACTATGTTGAGTGACGATCAGTGAACAGCCCACTACACCCTCAACATTGAATCCCCGCCTCTTTCCCTTTTCTCAACTTTGAATTGGAGAGACATTGAGGAAGTTCAAACGACCACCTTTCTTGTAAAAGTATATCTTGTAAAGGCTTTTGAGGGCAGATTCTGCCACTTTTTTTAGGCATCCTCAAAGGCAGGGCCAATATTGAGGGACCTGCTGTTATTTTAAAAGAACTTAAGTCCTACTGTTAATATAGAATTCACCCTAAAAAGCCTTAATGCTTTGCAAAGCACCTCCAATGTGCATTTTGGTGATCCCACCTCTTAAAATCTTTTGTCCTGAGCTATTTTTACAAATGGTTTTGCAGTTTTGGAGGCAGCTCAGATGAAGGAACATATTACCTTGGGTTCATGAGGCGGCATTCGGAGACTGAGCATCTTGTCAGCCCTCAACCAAAGTTAGTTGGGTCCCAACAAAAATCCTTTCAGCAGATTAGGGCCTTGGGTGGGTTTTTTTTTAATTCTACACACTTGTGTTAAAGTGCATTGTTTTTTAAATTATTTTTCTTATGCCTGCTTGAACAAAGAATTAGAGCTCACATACTCCAGAATGTCTATACACATGAAGGTTGTGCAGCTAGGCTCAACCAGAAAAGGTTGCTACGATGGCCATGGAAAAGGGGCCCATTGGGTTGTGGAAGCATGGTTCATGACATGAGCAACCAAGACTGCGGTGTAACTCAACCTATCAGACAAGAAAAAAAACACCACTTCTAGAGACACAAGGAGTTTCTACTTAGTGAATGGGTTTAGGGTCCAATCTTGTGTAGACCTGAAAATGTTCATTTCTTAACCAAAACAAGTACAAACAATGACTTCTCAATTCCTTTTCAAGTGCACAAACATGGAAAACTTCTCTTTCACCAAATGTTTCATGGATTCTCCACCTATGTGCATGGCCTCACATATCCCACATGTGCCTCTTAATTTGTGTAGTATCTCATGTTCAAAAAAGTTCAAGGAAACCTATATTCAACAAGGGTTGTGACTAGAATCAAGATGTAACTAACTTCTATTGGAATGCTTTGAAGAAAACTTTTGGCTTTTGGCAAAGGTTATTTCAAGCAACTTCTTTGGCAAGGCACTATAACAAAGTTGGCCAAGACATTTCCACACAAGTGATTGCTAAATCATGCCCAAGTCTAGGACAAGTAGGAGAAGATCAAGAAGAAATATACTATGGAGAAGAACATGGAAGGAATCATTGGAAGCACACCTTTGGAGTGGTGTTGGTTTGATCGCGAAATCAAATCCTTGTGAGCACCACAAAGACAAACAATTTGCCAAGAGGGGATGATATGGGAACACTAACAAGTAATTTCATCAAAGTACAAATGATGTTGAGCTTGAGTGCAAAGAAATTTTCATCATTTTTTGGTGTTTATATAAAAAACAAAAAAAAAAACAAAAAAAAATCGATATAATCTTGAATTTTCTATCCCAAATTCATTCCCAAGGATGGTTGCCAAATGGCAAATGTTAATCTTTGTCATTGGTTTATTATTTTAGTTTTGTGGTTCAACATATCATTATATAGGTTTTCAAAATCAATAATGCTAACCAACTACAAAAGTCAAAAAATACACCCAAACAAAATCCCTTCCAGAATCCATATCTACAACAATACAAAATATGCGATAAGATTTGAAAAAAAAAAATCAAATTATATGGAATTGAAAACAAAAAAAACAAAATACAATGTAGTACATCATTTTTCTTTTCCATCAAAATTCCTTTAGTTCCTATCATGAGTTTTTCCTTGTTCTAAAACAAACTATTCGATGTCTTAATGATCACAAACTTAGAATTCTTCTTGTAAGTCTTATTTTCCCGCCATGCACACAAATTCAAATTATTAACCAATCCTAATCCCTCAACCTTATGTTGCCACTCTGTTCTACAATGAAACTTCCTTTTGTTCATTTTGTCCAATATTGACAATATAATCTATCCACTATGTCCAATGGTGATGGAACAATAATGGCCTTAACATCTAATCTCAATGGATCACCAAAGTTGCCTACAAAAGCCCCAAGCCCTATTCCGTGATCTATTAAAGTCTATGGAGAAGGAAAAATTTGTCAACGATGGGTTATCCAAATATGTGGAATTCCAAAAATAAGACATTGAACAAAATGCAACTTTACACAATGAAGATGATTCCATATGTGGAAAATTGGGAAGATATTTTATTACACTTGTCATAACCGTTGTTTCCTCAAAGTTCCACTATTATAGAAAGTTTTTGGCCTTTAAATAATTGGAGCTCTAATTATGCTAGGGTTTCATTGCTATCCACAATGGAGGTCGTTGATGCAAAAGACCTAGTCATGCGTCCTTATTATGGGCCCAAAAACATGAAGATTGTTCTAGCATACACCCCATTTAAAAATCTTAACAATGAATATTTTGTTATCATGAGGCCGCATGATCTTGTCCTTATTCCTATGTGGATGGGAAGAATACAAAGTGATGTTGTCAAGGATGACCAAAATGAGTTTTTCAAAATGGTGATGGTTCAATGGTGGGTTCTAGTGAAAAAAGGTCAAATTCAAATGAACAACGTTTGTATGAAGATTGTTGGAATGGTAAGTGGAAATGTAATTCACCCATTCCATAATAGTGGTTAAGTACTTCAATTTTTCTTTTTTCTTTTCCTACTAATGTTCTTAATAGTTGTGCTTTTTTAGCTAAAATCAATCTTAAGGTTACTAATACATTGAATAAATTGTGAAATATGTTGGTGATATTAAAAAATATTGGTTATTTCTCAATGACTTTTTTATCATTTAATTTATTTCACTTTTGTTTTAATGTTTTGGGTTGCATTTTTAATTTTTTATTGGCACGATTCCACAAAATCGAAAACAATCTTATATAGTGCTACTTGCTTCTATTGTGCATTAATGGGTGAATGCAAAATCAATCATAAGCTCTCACTCCTAACTATTAGTTTACCATGTTTTGAAAACCTTTCTTTTACAATCAATAATTGGATGTTATGTTATCATGTATAGGAGAAATTATTATTCTAGTTTGGATTTCACATCTCATAATTTCTTTTTAAATTTATTAATTGTTATGGTTTCCACTTCCATTTTCAAATTGTTTGCTTAACATGTTATGATTTCTCATTGTATTCTAGAATATCCACATTGAATAACAAAAGAATTTCCCTTTCATTTTTGCTCACAAAGTTCGATGAATCTACTACATTTGTTTGCGTGTTTCTTTAACATGATTATATTGTATGAACATTTGCTTTTTGCTTTGATGTTGTTGGTACCAAGTTCATTTTATTTTGACTTTTTTCACGAACTTTTCAATGCCATTTTCTTCTTTACCCCAAACATCCTCTAACAATGAAACTACTCTTCCATATATGTTGATCTCAAATTTTTTTAGACTTTGTGGGAGGAGTGAACTCCTTGCATTCACCCACAACCTTTGAAAAATACATTCAAACAAAACTCCATTTTACACTTTTAAAAAAATTGTATAATGTAATAAAAACATCACAAATAACACTAACATCAATTATGAGCTTCGAGAATCCATTCCTATAAGCGCTAAACATTACTAGAAAATGTAAATAGACATAAATGCCATTGTTGTGTGTTCATTGCAAATGCATAAAAACTACATAAAGTTTTTAGTCCGCCCTATAAAACTCATTTGTAGCAATCGTTGTTTGTATTTCCCTTACTGAATTTCAAGCAAGTGGAATCACAATGAAATTAATCCTTTCTTATAAGTTTGTTCTCATACATATTATCTCCATCTATTTTGAATGAAATGCTTTGAAACCTGCATTGTTGACAACCTCCATTTACTTCCTAATTCTTGTTATCACTTCCACTATGAAATGTCCAATTGTTTGTTATACACAAGTACATTTGACTTGAAAGCATCTTCCACAAGATCCAATTCATTTTCCATCCAATTATTCCAAATTGCATTCTCAAAGGATATATTATGCTCATTTTGAAATTTTAATAGATAATAGATTGCCTTTGGAATCGAGTTTTGTAGTTTTTATTTGTTGGTTGCATAGGCAATGGATTGTCTCTTGGAGGTTGTAAGAAAATACTCAATAACTTTGGGATGAACATTTGGTCACTTGTTCACAAATGATTTAATGTGTCAAAGGTAGTTCATGGGGGCGAGGGGAATTGTGATAGATTTCATTAGAATAGTCTTTCACGTATAACATATTTTATGTGACAAAACTTTCACTTATCTTATTGGCTTGCTTAAATAAATGGTTCAATTTGCAAATTTTTGGTCACCAATTTTATCATTGAAGATTGGATTTCAATACATCGTTGCTTTCATTTTACATTCAATGATATATGTTTGAAATGTTGTAATTGTTTCCAATTCCTCTATATTCATGGAGTTTAATGCATCATCTCCTTTTAGACATTTTGGAATATATGTTTGTGTGTTCTTGTCCATTTGTTTCAATCAATGGTATTCAAAACAAGTTGATTTTATCTCCAAAGCCTTCCATAAGTTGTTGAACAACATCCCTTTGATTACAACCCACATTTTTCGTATGTTTATCATTTTGGCCTATGCAACTAACACACTCGTTCACATCTTGTCATTCAAAACTTTGTGAGGGAGTGAAGAACTCCTTGCACATTCTTTTTCCATAATCATTTACTAAATTTGCCGTTTCATGTGCATACCATGACCTATTCCTAGTCTCACATATAACTTTGTCAACTTGCTTTTTAAGAAAACCTGATTTCTACATTTTCAACCTTAAAACACCCTTCAAAATGTGCATAAATGAAACAAAAATGCACTTTAACTCCTTCAAGATGCTTTCGAAGTTACATGGCTAAATAGAACACTATTGTAAAATCAAATTAACTTTTTATTATAACACATTGTTTTTCTCTTCTATTGTGGAGGAAATGTTGGTCAGTTTCAAAAGACATGTTAGTGGAACAAAAAAATGTCCTTTCAATGAATGGAAAACATTTTTCAATTGAAAATGGATGAATGTTTGTGCACACATCATTTTTTCATTATGATCTTTATGAGCATAAACTTTGTATTTATTTGCAAACACGTATTTGTGTTTTTTATGTCCATTCGAGCAAGCCCTTGGTTGGTTCTTTCATGTTGAAGACCATTCATTGCAATAGGGTCAAGATGTTTTTGTATTATAACTCAAAATAAATTGGACGTTGCATTTCATGTTTTAAGCCCCCATTTCTTCTACACCTTCACAATAGTCCAATTGCAATAATATTGTAGGTTGAATAATAAGATCCCCTTCCCATAATCCTCTTTTGTGTTCCAATACATTTTTACCAAATGTAATCAAAACTTGTAAGCAAATTTATGTTCAAACTCCCATTTGTACCTATGGTTAAAAGAATTTTGGGATACAACTCCATATTATTTGAAAAATTTGATGGCCATTATAACTTTGCAATGGAAAATTACTATTGGAACAAAATGATAGTTCATGCCTTTACATTCAACTATTGTGATCACATCCTATTGTTGACATGGAAGTGGATAGTAACCCAATGTAATTAGATCTTGGACCTTCAAAATTGTTAAAAAGTTTTCATTTTTTCATATGGAACTTTCAATGGCAAATAAAATGATCCTTCAATTATACCAAGAGTGAACATTCCACATGTACATTGCCACATGGCTAATGTATCAAAATATTAGGATCTATAAGATAATATTCAATTTTTTTTCACATCAAATATGTCAAAGTGTATTTTGTACATGTCAAAATAATGTGTACAAGAATGTTCTTTTTGACTTGGCTAAAATATATTGAAAAATATTCTAACATGTTAAAAAACTCATGTTCACAAAATAACATTTTACCAAAAAAATCACATCCTTTGTTATCGTTCAAGAATATTAAACCTAAGTGAATGTTACCATCATAAATTAGCTCTACAATCTCCTAGGGATTTTCATCATCTCCTACATATGCCCTTAACCTAAACAATTTAAAACATGACATCGTAATTAAACCCTAATCTTCCATTATAACCGAAGGTTTGGAAGTTTAAAACTTACATTCACCTAACATCTGTTATGCACATTTTTCTCCTTCACAATGTAACTATTCTTCCAACAATAAAACACCACCTCCAAAACCTTCAATCATAACGATTTAGTTTTTAAAGGCTTGCTTTGTCTTCATTGCATTGCCTTTTGCATCACCTTCATATCAAGATAATGAAATTGCCCTTGTCATAATTCACAAATGATAGATGACAACCTTTGCAAAATAAAATCCTCCATCATTATCAAATTGTATGGAGAATGCTGCAACAGAATTACTAAATCAATTGCTGTCAAAACACACCACTCACATGACATTGAAAAACATAGAAAACACACAAAACAACTCCATCACTTCATTGTCTTGGATGCACTTGCAAACAAACAAAACATGCAAATATCAAATTGAAGTAAAAGCCAAAGAAAATGAACTTCATTCCTTAAGCCCCTTATCCTTCCACTACTCATGATCCTTGCACTATTGAAAGGGTTGTAACTTTCCTCATGTTTCTTTCCTTTGTCTTTTGATCCATTAGGTTAGATTTCCATGTCCTTAACCTTGCTCCCACTTTTAAAGCGAGCAATCACCATCCCACATCACAATTGTCCATTTGAGTGTATGATGTTAACAATTGAATTCAATGAAAGTTTTGATTATGATAATAAAAGGGTGGTGGAAGGGGGATGATTTGATGTTGTGCAAATCTATTTGGGCATTGTCACTTTTATTCATAAAATGTAAGATACCTTGTAAACTTGTACAAATAATTATAATAAAAACCAAATAGATGTAAAAGGTTGGGAAGAAAAATCTTTACAAAATTAATGATTGTGAAAAATATAACAATGTTTCCAAAAATAAGATTTACAATATTGTTCTTCAATATTTTATACTTAACATATTTATCCATTTACATAACATCTTGAACCCTCCAAGTTCCAACAACATACCATTTTATGGTAGACTTCTCCCAACCTTTGATCCTTTTATCATCCCAATCATTTGGCAAACTTGTATCTAGATTTATAACACACCTTTCCCACACAAATCTAAACCTTGCAAGTGATTTAATTCAATAGTGTAAATCTTAGCCATTAAAAATACTCATTTTTGGGGAATTTCCTTTAGCCACTATCAATTTCTTCTTTAATTTTTCTTCAGAATAAATTTATATGTAAGAATAAATAAGAATAAAGCAATTTCTAATTATACATAGTTTTGAGGTCATAGTTATAAGGGTGAAAGACAAATACTTACCTCATACAACTTAGTTAGCAAAAACTTCAGTGTCATTAAACTGACACAACAAAGGAATCGATCCTGTATAAAAAAGCAGGCTTGTTGAAATAGGTCATTCTCTTTGACCTATTCTGCACACAATTTTTGGGGCCTTTTGGCCTCAGGACTCTGGAAGTGATATCTGCATAAGCAGGCAGCCAGTTACTGCTCAGTTCATCAATGATCCATCATCCCCTCTAAGAATCGAAGAATGGTTCCCATGTGAAACTCTATGCCAATGATCCATCATTCACTCTAAAGAATCAATGAATGTGTCGCATGTAAAACTCTACTACTCCAATGATCCATCATCTCCTCTAAGTCCTGTGTAAACTCTATTCCAATGATCCATCATCCCCTCCCAGAATCAAAGAATGGGTCCCAAGTAGCTCAGTTCATCAATGATCCATCATCCTCTCAAAGAATCCAAAGAACGGGTCCCATCAAAAAATCTTCCCCAAATCAAAAGGGTTGGGTTTCTATGGGTTTCAAAAGAAGGAAGGAGAGGCACTTTAGTCAAGGAAGTGATGGACAGGCGCTTTAATCAAGGGTAGTGATCATCAGATCTTTGAGTACGACTTTTTTTTTGTCTTTTTCCTCCTTGATTGGAAGAACCTCAAGGAGGACAAGTTCTCATCCCTCCCACATGAAATTTAAGTTGTCCAGAAGATACGGTCTGGATATTTGTAGCTTGGTAATCCAAAAAAGTTTGTCCTTTCCTGCATGAATTCAGTCAAGATATGGTCTGGATATTTTTTAGTCTAATAATGGCAAAGAAAAAAGCTAAAGCAGCTCTGAATGCTCTCAATGAGCGGGTTTAAAATGGAAAGTAAAATTGGGCAGCCAATTTCTTCTTTTCAAAAGAAAGAAGATGAATAAGAAATTTGGAATTTACCGAGAATGCCATATTTTTACTTTGCCCTTGTTACCCAGTTGAGCAGCCAGTCTGCAAGAGATGGAAACAATTTCTTAGCAGTGGGAGTCAGTAAAATGAAAGGAGGGCATCTATCTTGCAGTAAAACTTCACCACACTGCATGCTGAAGAAGAGGGCAAAGGAATTTAATGTCCAAGATGCCAGCCAAAACTACTGAAATCGCAACACTTTTATATGAATTTAGTGTCAAAGATGACAGCAAAACTACTGAATCTGCAACAATTCCATAGAAATTTTGTGTCAAAGATGCCAGCAAAACCACTGAAATCGCAACACTTTCATAGGATTTAGTGCCAAAGATGCCAGCAAAACTACTGAAATCACAACACTTTCAATAGGAATTTAGTGCCAAAGATGCCAGCAAAACTACTGAAATCACAACACTTTCAATAGGAATTTATTGCCAAAGATGCCAGCAAAACTACTGAATTTGCACAACATTCATACTTTCAAAGAGATGAAGTAGGATGTTTACCTCACCCAACTGGTTGCCTGCAACTGAAACTCCATTGCACTCTGGGGATACATGGCATAACACCAGGATAAAAAGATGAAAAATAACATGAGACCATGATGAAACATCTTGGAGAGACACCAAAGAAAGGAACCAGAAAGGGAAAATGCCTTTATATATAGTATGCCTTTATACATTGATTAATGGTACAACAGGTTTGCAAGACACTTAGAAGGGACCAAAATACCACTAGTAAATGCAACTTTGCAATAGCAATAATAATAAATCTAGTTTATCAGTGGTGGCAAAATTGACAAGCACACATAGCACACTCTTGAGCAAGCAAATTTTAGCAATACAGCCTTTGAGCGTCTCATAATTTTGGACTTGATAGACCAAAATCACTACTTACATAATTTTGGACTTGATAGACCAAAATCACTACTTACACTCCCCGATGTGAACTTCACCATAATTTAGACTAAGGTGGCAGAAGGATGCTTTCAAATTCCAGCTTAAGAAAAATTGAGTTGAATTTTTATTTACCTACTCTAACTTCCACAGTGCCCACTACTGACATGACATCCTAGCTCAGTTAAAATCCAGTTAATGGCTCAAATGTCCACACAGCCATCAAATTGTCTTGCTTGCCTGTACACTACTTGATTTCTTGAGGTTGGAGCACCCATTGCCCTTGCAATTTCCATTGAGTTGTAAAATACAGTCTTCCTCATTCATGAAGATACTGCATCCAGGGCAAGGGGTTTTTGTTACATGAGAAATCATCTTCCAGATAGTCCTGTCAAAAAAGGACACCACCATGCATTTAAGGGTTCTTGACAGTGCCCTAACTTGTACACAATCTAGGATTGTTGGAAGCCAGAGACCAGTTTTGATATGTTGCTGTGACTGTCCACTTAAAGAGAGAGAGATACTGAAATCAGTGGGAGCTTGTTGGGAACAAAGTGAGAATACGCTGAGGGGGTGAACTTGGTTGATTGTGGTTGTGATTGTAGTTATGGCTGTGATTCTGATGATTTCTGTTGTCCATCATGGCCTCTCTGTGGTCACCTCGAGGAGACTGCTGTGGTAAACCCCTTCCAACAGCACTGTAAGGATATTGCTCATACCCGCCATAATGACCTGGGCCCATTGGATATGGTGCTATTGCTGTGTAAGGAATGGGAACATTTGGAGATGCAAACGGCAAAGGGCCTACATCATCCCTGTGGTTAGGCATGTAATGCGGGCCACCAAGATTGGGGGGTATTGGAGTAGAAGCGAACAGATGGTCAGATGCTGAAGGCCCTTCAGATGAAAGTCCCTGCATCCGTTTCAAGTACAATCTATACTTCTGCAAATGAGAGGCCACATTCTCCCTTGTCAAACCCTCTACATTCATAAGCTGCATGATGGTTTTTGGTACTGCATTCTTGATGCCTAGGTGTCCCACTGCATCCACAAAGCGCTTGTGCAGCTGTGGAGTCCACACAAGCCGTGGCCTTTTCAGTGTTCGGGCATTAGGCTCTTCACCGCTATTCTCTGGACCCCCTGCAGAATCATCATCTTCTGATTCAGAATCCCCTCTCTTGTGAACATTCTTGGATGTGCCTCCGCCCTTGTTACTGTCATCACCAATTGCACCATATGAGTTCTCAGGTCGTCTCTCATATGATGAACCCCCTGCATATGACATCATATAGGGAAGAGAACCCTGATCCAATTGTTCATCCCCTGGGTTGAAGCTGGTCTCATCACTTCCCCCTATATAGTTCCCTGGAGCAGCAAGCCCAGCTCTTGCTACTGGGTAAGGTCCTGTGGGGTGAGATGATGGACCTTGCTGGTTTGCACCTCCTCCTATTACTCTTTCTGCCTCATTGCTGCTTCCAATACCCCCATTTCCACCAACAGGCCTGCCACTGCCTCCGCTGCCATCTCCCACCCGAGCATCACCCACATAACCATGTCCACCTGCAAAAACACTGAATCAGTTCTCTTCCCACATTGCATACCCACACAAAGATTAGAGAGTTGACAAAACAAAGCACTAAACAGTCAGGTAAAACCAATGTGCATTGCTCTATGCAGTACTCTGCAGTCATTGGACTGTTCTGTTAGCATGACCATCTTTGTCTCTCTCACAATGACATCATTTGTGCACAGGTAAAAAAGCTCATGATGAAATTGTCTATTATGTCTGCAACACCCCTGATCCACAACAGCTGCAAAAGCTGCAAAAGAGTTGGGTGGTGACAAATGATTGCAGCAATGTTTCAGGATCATTGTCGATTCCATTCAAACATGAACAGAGTATTTAGATCCATCCTGTACATGTGCAGGGAGAACAGCAGCCCAACTTGGAACCTAAATTAATGCAGCAGACAAGATCTTCATTCTTTCACAGCCCTGCAGCACACAATTGCAGACCATTCCCCCTTCATAGCTCTCATTTGAAGCGATAGGTCAAAGGATGCTGGATGACAGATGCACAGAAAACAAAAAAGACCACAAAATGAAGAACATGGAAGAAGCAAGAAGCTAGGGATGGTGTTTCTGGAAGACACAGAGAGAGAGAGAGAGAGAGAGGAGCTAGATCCTGAAACACGAGCTTGAGCTATTCTGGCAATGGGAGAGAAGAGGTAGAGAGGTGTGTGTCTTTTAATCCATACCTCTATTCTCGTGCCCTTGGAAGGAAGGGAAGGAATCAAAAGAAGTGATTGGTGCCTTGTTGTTCCTGAGGTTGTGGAGAGTGTCTCGAGATCCACGATGCACATCCATGGCCGTCTTGGCAGGTTCATGCTTGATGCTGAAGGCAGAGGCAAGCGCAGGGGAGATGAGAGAATGAGAGAGTGGCGTGAGCTCCTCGTCGGTTGGCAATCCGTCCTCCCACTCTGATACATGAGGATCATCTTCCTTCACCATCATCTATCCTCCTCCCTTCCCCTCCCTCGCACACCCGACTATTATCTCTTGCACGCATGCATACAGCCCCAGACAGACAGACTGAGAGACTCCAGTTTTTCTCTCACTCCATTCTACCTGCTTCGCCTCCTCTTGTGTAGCAGCTGGTGCTCATTTGTCACGGCACCTATCTCCTTCTTTTGTACCGGTGAAGGTTCTCTCCTCCAAAGAAGCTCCAAAAAACCACATCAGCTGTACATTGCCCCTCCTCCTGACAACACAAAAATCTCCTTCAAAGGAGAAGAAGCCGTCAAAGACTTGTTTGCCTCTCTATCTCTCTCTCTCGACAGACAATTCTTCGCCGTTGCACAATCCCCTAACGGCAACGCCTAAAGCCGCCAGTCGCAAACTCGCATCTCCTCACACATAACTGGCTGCCGCTGTTGCATTATTTACTCATCAGAGAAGAGCGACAAAAAGAAGGCTCACAGCCGCAAAACTCTGTCCGTCTGTCTGTCGCTGTCTCTCTCTGTGGCGCAAGAAATCTGCGACCAGGAACTCCTCTAGCACAAGTACACTCGAAGCTCATGAAGAGAGTCGGGGCATGGCATTCCATGGAGCTTCACAACCACCAGCGAACGCGCAAGAAACAGAATAATTACCCCACAGTAGTATTGCTGTCCACCAAACCCCATCCACATGCACAAGGACCCTGTCTTCGTGTCCAGCTGCTGTAGTCTCTATCCTCCTAGCTAGTAACAAAACCAAACTCATGAAGAAGCCATCGCCATGACCCCAACACCTCCTGCTTCTTCTTCTCCCCCTTCTCTTCTTCACGTATTGTATCTTCTTTTTCTTTCCCTCCTCCTTGTCCTCCTATTCTGTACAGGTTGTATCTTTTTCTCCTCTTCCTCCTCCTCCTCCTCCTCCTCCTTGTTTTCCTCCTCTTCTTCACAGCTGGTATTTACAGCTTGGGTTTTCTTCTCCTCCTCCTCTTCTTCTTCACAGCTTGTGTTGTGGGTAAGCAGTAAAACCTTAAGATAGCACAGATCGCTTTGCTTTCTTCTCCACATTCCACTGCAGAAATGCGTCACTGAAATTGCGTTTTTTTCTTCCTTTGACTCATTTGTTCTCTCTTGCTTCTCTTTACACTTTCTTCATGCACCAACTTGGTGACTGTCATATGACACAGGACAAATCACTACAGAGAAGAAAAAGAAGAAAGAAGCAAATCACCTTCATCGTGCAAACAGATAAACTTGAGAAATGCTTCTATTGTAGAGAAGGTTTGGGGTATTTGAGAAACACTTTACAACCATGTTCTGTCATCACTTGATCTTCCCAAGAGAAAATATGCATCCTTCAAAAGAAATGGTTCAATATTGACACATTTACAAAGAGAAATTGGAGCTTGGTTGATAGAAGGGATGTGAGGGCGAATTCAGAGATGCAAAATTCTTTTACTCAGTTGCTGATGACAGTCAAGAAGCAAAAAGCCTTAATGAGTCAGAAGATGAGCAGGTAAAAATGCAAGTATCCATTTGCATCACTTTCTCTCTGCAGGCAACAACTTGTGAGAATCTAACCCACTTTGCAAGCAGAAAACATTGAATACTTAGCAAAAGTGGTGTTTCTCCATCAGAAGCATGTTTAGAATGTTTCTAGATATTCACAGTGGAATAGAAACAGGCTCAACAATCAAAACCAAGCGAAGGAACCAAATTGTAGAGACAATGGGGAAAAAAAACATAAATCAATGAGAGCACAACAGCCAGCATCACCAAGAATCTCTGCATGAACAAACACCATCCTCAAAGTGATGAAATGCATTCCTCATCAGTATTGCTCTCCTGACTATCTTTGAAATGAACTTGTTGGCAGTGTGGCAGTCACCACATACCCACAGATTCTTTGTGATACAAAGTGGAGCCTGGGAGGTGTGCTGATGAGCCCAAATGCAATGGCCAGTTTCTTGCTACAATTACACAAATGGAGCAGGTCCTCTTCTTGCTCTACATCATGCAGAACAATTTCCATTTCTGCCACATACCCTTCATGTGTCATGCACTTCTACAATCTCTCAAGTTCTGCATGGATTTCAAGCATGCAAGGATGGTCTTGATCATCTACCACAAATGTATGCACCCCATTATTCACTTCAATCCAAGTGCAACCTAGGTTGTTTTTCACACCCCTCTCCTTCCTCTGCTGTTCTATGTTTGCCCTGAGACCCCACTTGCCAGCAGCTGCATAGATGTTTGATAGCAGCACGTAGCCTGTGGCATTTCCAGGGTCCACTTCAAGAGCTTGTTTTGCAATGTGTTCTCCCATGCCCACATCACTGTGAATTCTGGAGGCACCAAGCAGGGCCATCCACACAGCCACATTTGGTGGGAAGGGCATTGTCTGGATCAGATCTAATGCCTCCTGCAGATGGCCTGAGCAGCCAAGAAGTTCAACAATACAGGCATAGTGTTCCACTGTTGCAGAAATACTGTAAACTGAAGCCATGGAATCAAAGTAGCTCAGGCCGACTAGACTTGCATGGCTACATGCAGATAGAAGACAAACGAAAGTGGCATCATTGATATCACCTTCTTCACACATCCATTCAAAATGTGCCAGAGCTTGCTTACCATTTGCATGCATGGCATTTGAAGGAACCACATCATGTTGTGGGCATCTTGTTGAAGAATCTTCAAGCATCATCAACACTCCCAGATTTGGCATACATGTCAACAAGACTACTACCCACAAAGACATTAGATTTCAAACTGTATAGAATGACCTGTTCCTTGATGCACCTGCCTCCATCAAATGCTGCTACACTGGCACAAGCATTCAAGTGCCTATAAAAGTGATGGCATTTGGCTCCACCACTTCCCGTCACATTTCTTGAAATAGTTCCAATGCCTTCTCCCCTTGCCCACATTGCACAAGTCCCACAATCATGGCGTTGAAAGAGACCAAATCATGTAACTACACTGGCACATGCATTCTGGACCCCCACAAAAGTGACAGGGTCTAGCTCCACACTTTCCAGTTGCATTTGTTGGAAAAGTTCCAATGCTTTTCAACCTTGCCCATATTTCACATGTCCAATTATTGAGGCATTCCAAGAGACCACATCCTGGGAGGGCATCTTCTTGAAGACTCACAATGCATCCTCCATGCTCACACATTTGGTGTACATGTTAATGAGGCTACTGCCAACAAAGACATCTGACTCAAAACCACTTTGAATGATCTGCTCATGAGCACATCTGCCTTCTTCAAGTGCCACTTCACTGGCACATGCATTCAGTACCCATATGAAAGTGTTTGGGGGCTTCATGCCTTCCTGTTGCATCTGGGGAAATAATTGCAATGCTTTCTGGTGTTGCCCATGTTTCAAATGCCCCAGTATCATGATATTCCAAGAAACCACATCATGTGAGGCCATCTTGTTGAACACTCTCCAAGCATCTTCCATGCTGCTGCAATTTGCATACATGTCAATGAGGCTGTTTTGCACATTGACATTGGACTCATAACCACTTTGAATAATTTGTTGATTAGCATGCCTACCCTCTTCAAGTGCGACTATAATGGCACATGAATTTACCACCCCTGCAAAAGTTGAAGAGTTGGGCTTCATGCCTTCCAGTTTCATTTGTCTCTGTGCCCTTGCCCACATTTAACATGTTCTGATATCATGATGTTCCAGGAGACCATGTCACAGCAGGGGTTCTTGTTGAACACTGTCCATGCTTCCACCATGCTCCCACATTTCACATGTCCTGATATCATGGAATACATGTCAATGAAGTATTTCCCACAAAGAGATAAGACTCAAACCACTTTGAATAATCTGTTTATGAATGCGCCAGCCCTACCCATGTGCTCATAAATTAGCACATGCATTGAGAACTGGAACAAAGGTGTACCTGTCAGGACTCATCCCTTCTTGTTGTAGTTGGTGGAAAAGCTCCATTGTCTGCTTGTATTGCCCAGCCTCAACATATCTAAAAAGTCTTCTATCCCATTAAAAAACATTCAATTGTACTTTCCCTGGTGCCATTGTGGTCACCTCTGCTTCTACCCATGGAGGGTTTTGTTGATCAGTGAGCCAAAGTGCCTCCTGTGTCTTCTTATGTTTGAAATCCTGATACTTTGTATTTACCTTTCACCAGAAATCCAATCCAGTTCATCATCACACATGCATTCATCAAAGGTTGTGCACACCCAAAGCTATTATAACAAACAAGAAAGAAAGCTCTCTGACTTCCTCAGTCCTTTGATGAGAATTGTGACAGCAGCAGTCATATTCACTTAGCTTCTCTGACCTGTGATTGCACCACTGTGAAGGATCTGAGAAGAACTCCGGCCAACATTTCTCCTTCTCATCTGGGCAACTGCAGTGACAAGTATGCCAAAACAGACAACCTCAGAAGAGACTTCCATCGAATGATTGGACAAATGTTTTCACATAAAAGTCTAAATGAGAACATCGCATTTCATTTTTTCAGAATAAGAACAATCAACTTCCATCTGCAATAAAGCATGCAGTTTCAAAAGTTTGGGCAAGGGTTCTGGCAATAGTACTTTTCTCCCATTTCACAAAGCACTGCAAAGTTCAATGGAAAGCTTCTGAAACTACTTTGCCAATTATAGTAGTTTCCAAATTGAAGATCCCAGATAGATCCTCACAGATTTTGTTGCAATTCTTTATAAACAAAAAGGAAAGCCAAAAGAAGAAAGAAGCCAACATCCGCCGTTATGAGGATGATCTCTGGACGCTACTTCGTGTTCTATCCATTGCTCTCTGCGAAGAAAAGCTCCCGACTGCAGAAATTGTTGTGGACCATGATGAAACACAGACGACGGAGCACCGAAAGCAGCAGGTAAAAGAACGCTTGGGAGGATCCCTGCCGATGCTATGCTGCTACTATTACCGCCGCCGCCGCCATCATCATTACTGTTGTCCTGCTGCAGAGAAGAGCTTGTGCTCCATTGGCCACCAAACGATTGCACTTCCGGCAGCGACGAAGAAGCCATTTCCCTTCCTCAGAAAATCCTAACAAAGTTGAGGAAAAGCTTTTTGTGACCAGAAAAAAACTCTGTAATCCTCGTTGCATTCAGCTTGTGAAGAGGTATTTATGACCCCGTCTCTCCTTTCTCTCTCTCTCCGTGACCTCTTTTCTGCTGGCATACCTCCTCCATGCTTTCTCCTCAACATCATCTCAAATGGCTCTTCCTTCACCTACAAAATATTCGTTAGAAATTAGTACAGCTCTAAAACACACATAAGAAGAAATCCGGTTGAAACGAGGATGAAGAACACCAGCTACTTCATACCAGGCTTATGTTCAGAGGCAAGGAAAGCTCTTCTGTCTGCAAGAAAGCAATTCTGAAGCTCCTGGGCTATTTACGCAATGTGATGAAAGCTTAGGAAATGACGCTGCCAAATGCTTATTATCACTGCACCCAGAAAATTTTTCAGGTTGCAGTTTGACACTCATGCTATCGGTAGGAGTGTCCAAGGAGGAGGAGGAGAAGCCTTGCTTTTGGGCTTGTAACATCTTCTACTGCTTTTGATGTTTCTGGTGTATTCAGCTTGCCGTCAAGCATTCGTGTGAGAGCAATTTTCTCTTTTTACCTTGTGCATTGTTTTCTCGAGATGCTGATTCTCAAATCGCAGTTCCCCGACCTGCATCATAGAAAAACACAGTTCAGCCCAACATGCGCTTAGTAGCAAAATCCTAGACTTCTTTCCACAAAGATCAAGATCAGAGAAAACTACACCAAATTTACAGCATAGAGAGTTGTGGAGCTCAGTAGAGTGCACGAGCTGAAGAACTGACCCGGATCTCCGTAGCTTCCAAACCCAAACCACGAAAGGTGTTCATCATGTTGTAAGCATGACTGGGAAAACAGAAATTGTACATGAGATCATCGCACACCTCATTGAAGGCTATGTCAAGCTCTTTCAAAAGCCTCAAATTTTCCTGCTCACGTGCCCAGATCAAACTGGCAGTCATGTCACCCATTGCAATCCCCTGAAATCCTCTGATCCCTCAAGAAGTCATGTATTCGTGCATCTCTTGTCACTAGTGTGTGCTTCAAGAAGCAACCTTTCGGTTGTTCGTACTTGATCTGATGCATGATCACATATCTTTACTAGGAAGAGTGCAACCTGAGTGTTGTTCTCTTCTGCTGCCACAAGGAAAGTGTAGATGCCTGCTCACTAGATGCTCATATACATCGGTGCAAGGTCAGTTGTAAATGGAACAATTCCAAGGTTTGGAAGCAGTCAATGGCCATCAGTCACTTCTAAAAGCAGGCAACAATACATTTAAGTCAAAGACTTAGGACTTGAAGTTATGTGTGAATCCTGAAGCTGCATTATGGTCTCATTTCATTCAAGGATTGACATTTGCTGCATTAAAAAGTACACCGACTGAACCAACTGACACCTGCGCTCTCTTGAAAATGAGAATATCATTCATTTGAATTGTTTGATGAAGCTCTCCAGGCTCTGGAAAGGCACACATTTAGCCAAAATCTTTCAGATTGCTCTTGTGCTTCAGAACTTTAATTGTGACATCTACCGGAGCTCACGAGTTAACCCAACAAAGTGGAAATTGCACTGAGCAGTATCCACAGATTCATGTATGAGGACACAAAGGAGGCATATGGAGAACATTGTCATGTTGTAGCACCACCCAGCTGCAGGTAGAAAAGGCAAAAGAGACATAAAATCAAAACTGAGATACAATCCAACACAACCGTCTGTCAAACTACAACTGGTGAGGTACACAGGAAACAACCAGAAATTGTAGACACCAAGTTGACAACAAATTAGGGCTTCATGGCATCAGAACTTCATAATATGCTGCTTTCTCGGAACACTGTGGAAGAGCCAAAAAAACTCTTTCTGAAGCCCAAAATGGTAGTCTTAAGCTCTGCCAAGGATTCGCAAACTTCATGTGTCAATGCTGATGTATCTTGCTCCACTGTCAGTCCCACGATTTCGTCATGCTGGAAATCATCTAGTGTTTTGTCATGTGAGGAGATGCAATGCTGTGAGTGCAAACCTTTGTGATGTGAGTAGATGCAATAAATTATGCTGTTGTTGACATCTCCAGGCCCAAAGCCGCAAGTCTTTCCATAGTAGTGGAGCTCAAATTCATCAAGTAGGTGCACTGGCCACGATCCTCATAATTATTTAGCAGTAAATGGCAACTGTCCTAGTGGACAAGTAGATCTTTTTTGGAATCATGCCTAGTTCTGGCGACCTACAATAACACGTTGTCTAAACTTGGCGACTTCTACCTTTTTTTTTCTTTAGGTATGGCAATTTTTAAAAAACAATTCCCAAATTCTCTTTGTTAGATTCACCAACCCCTTTTTTTTGGTCCCCAAGTGGTGGAAATTCGCCACAAAAATAAACCATTGCTTAATACCCACTAAACCACTTTGTATTAACTACTAATAAATTAGTAACTACTTTCTTAACATAATATTTTTAAAGGAGAACTTAGAAAGCAGAACTGTACAAGCATTGGACTTAACAAGATGTTGCTCATTATCTATGAGTTTGTGAGAGAACTCCACAACACACCACTTTGGAGGTGACTGTTCTGTCAATCCCAGCAAACCAAAAATACCTGAATGAGAATGAGTGCAGTCACAATAACCTTATGAGTTGTTATACCTGGATCAAGACAAAGGATCACAGAAAAGCCTACAGGATCTCACTTGCCACTAGTAACATGCCTGGTGGTCATCACAGACAAAACTGGTGGCATTGTCAATTCTCAACATCATGTGCAGAGGAAAAAACTGCATAGTAAAGCATCTGTCAAACTTCCAAGAGACATCAAAACATTCACAAAGTACTCTCCAGCTTGCAACTTACAGAAGATCAAGCATGTTAGAACAGGAAATGATTTCAATTACAAACAGTACACACGTACATAGAAAGATCCATTCCACCCATGTATGCCTCCTAAACTTCCCTGGTGAAATCTGGTTGCAAAACTTTATTCCTTAAACAATTATCCCAATTTTCTCCTACAGTAAGGACAATCAAAACAGTTGCCACGAGGTGCTTTCCCAGACCTATTTGCTTATTGAATTCAAGGCACAAAGAAGAACAGAACATCACACAGGCAGATGACAGAAAAAATGTCCTGCATAGCTCACAGCAACAGTATCAGCATTTCACGAAGAGAGATTACCCTGATTCTCAGAGAAGAGCTGTTCTTCCCACAAAAATTGCAATAAAATTTATGGTCTCATCCAGCTTTTTCATGGTCTCTGAATGTGTTCTCACGCCATGTGGTAGTTGTAAATGCCAGTAATGTACAAAGAAAGTGATACTTTTGTTCAGTACATATCCTGAAGTATGGATTTCCAAGAAACTATGTCTTCACCTAGATCCATTCCATCTGCAATTTAAGCTTCCAATACAATGAACACAAGATTTGGTTGGTCTCAATGCAAACCAGTTTCATTGAACATGTTTCAGAATGACTGCATTCAAGCATATGGCAAGCATTTTACTGCATATGTCAAGCATTTTACTGCAAGACTTTTAGTACGTGATTTTTTTCTGTTCTTTTTCATATGTGTAAGATGCAGTTCTTTACTCCCTGAGAGTGAGATCTGTGCTACCACTTGAGCTCCAACAAGGAAATGGCTATCTCAATGGTCTCTTGATGCTGCAAATGCAATAATAGGTGTGTGGAATTCAGTGTCTAGTTAGTTTTGGTTGAAAGCTTGTAGCCGGGTGATGAGAGCTCCAATGTTGCCATTTAGAGCATTCAAGCCTTGTACAAGACGGTCAAGCTTATTATCCATTCCTTCAATCATTTGCAGCTGCCGTTTCCTTGCCTCGTCCACATTTGTCCCTGTTGTTTCCATTCGCTCCATGTGCTGCCTGAGAAGCTCCATCGTTAGCTCTGCCCTGATATTCAGAGCCTCCTCGCGTTTCTCTGAAGCTTCCAGCTGCATGCTGATCGCCTGCTGCATCTCGCGTACGATTCCGCACCCTGCACTCGTGTGCTTATGGTGATGGAGGTGCTGCTGCTGCATATGTTCGCCGTCTTCTTCCTTTTCACTGAGATTAATATGATGATCTTGAGAGAAATTTTCCCGTATCTCTGCGGAGCCGGAGGAAAGTTCGATCTCAGGCATCGGTGCAGTACTCTTTCCTGCAACTTGGAACCACACGTCGAAGAATTTGGGTTTCAAGAGCTCGCGCACGGAAGAACCTTTGCCGGCATAATTTTCAATGTTCTCTGCGCGCTTCTCCATCTTTGCCTTGTACTTGGTGCATTCTCTCCGAACCTTCCAGTACTTGCTCTCGCACTGGTTCTTGGTGAACTCTCTTGAGAATCTTTCCTGCATCGTCTTGATGATGGGGTTCCACTTCTTCTGGTTCTTCACCTTGCCTCGGCTCTCGATCCAAAGACGGCGATGTACATCGTCGTATGTTTCGAATAGATACTGCACCATCTCTTCTGTCCAGGGGACTGCGGTCTCCATCTCCTTTCGCTTGCGCTTCCTTCCTGTGTTCGTCTCTGTATCAGAGATAATCTCGGTATGCTTCTTCCGTTCCTTTCTGTGCTCCTTGCTGCTTCTCTTACCATGGCTGCGGTCATGCTGAGTGTGCTCCTCCCGCCACAACTCCCGCTGCTTCCAAACCTCGCCTTCGTTCTTGTTGCTCCTGCTGTCGCGATCGAGCTGTCGTTGCCGTTCCCTCCAGACCTCATGTTGCATTTGCTGTTGCGGCTGCTGAAGACTCTTCCAGTCCTCCTCATCGTTCCAGCTCAAGCCATTCTCCAGCGGATACTCACTCTCTGGACCACTGTCGTCAGTAGGTACTTCCTCCAGGAACACGGCGCCCTCCCTCGCCGACGACGATCTACCCTTCCCCTTCCTCCTCTTCCTCACCTCCTTCACATCCAGTTCTGGAAACTCCACCAGCGAACTCAACCCTGCCCAGGCACCGCTGCCAGTACCGCCAAAACCATCTCCTTCTCCCACAGTCGCAACCCCTGATGCCGAGAGAATTTGCTGTTGGTTTTGCATGGCCGGCTAAGCGCTTGGGACCAAAGCGCCATCTCTCTAGCACCTTCCACACAACGCGTTCTCTGGAGCGTTCCTCCCCAGAGCAACACCACTCCACTCCCAAACCAACCCGATGATGCACGTCTGTCACAACAACAGTTCACAATAAGACTTAAAAGCCAGGAGGCTTCTCCAAAGGAACCACAAAAGCTCACAGCGTGGAAATTTCACAAAGCTAATAATGCTGCATGCCACAGCTTTCCAAGATCAGATTTCGAGGCTTTTCCACGATATGCCAAAAGATCACTTTATGGGCGAAAGGAAAGCTACTGGCAATGGCCAAGAATCCCAAAAAGAGATGGTGAGTGCGAGACATTACAGCGAATGTAAGCGCGCCTCCACAAGCGTTTGTTGCGTCGAAGGTGGTGGCTGATGCCGGCCAGCGAGCGTTCAGAAAAGCAGCAGAAGCAACAGCCTAGAAGCTCCACCATTGTCAGGCTCTATTATTGTCTTTTGTTAGAGTGGCCAGAGTGCGACAGAGCCCACTAGTGTACCATGAATGAAGGAAGGAAGGAAGGAAGGAAGGAAGGAAGGAAGGAAGGGTGGATGAATGGATGGATGGATGGTAAGTGGTCAGGAAACTCTTTTCTGTTGGATTCCAGTCCCCTAGCTAACCATGGTGGTTAGCTCAGTTGCTTGTTTTACTACAACTCACAACGACCCTCTTGTGAGCAACCCTCTTGTGAGTTGTTAGTAGGTAGGTAGTAAAAACAGCCCTTGCCTCTTTACAAACTATAAACCATCTACTCACATATTAGTAACTTATTTTTCTACCTATACTTAGGACCTACATCTTATATTGTGGGTTACCAAGGTGAATCCAGATATTATCTCAAGGTTCATCCACAACCGACTCATCATAGTGGGCTTTCAGTGGATGATGTGCTGGTGCACTCTAGGCCCTTTGTTGGCTTCATCCACTTCCAGGGTTTTCCTCTAGTATTGGGTTGTGCATATAATGGATGGACATGTTCTAAAACGTCTTATGCATCTAGATGAGAAATTCTACATCTTTGTAGAGGAAGTTGCCCTTACGAAAGATCTAGAAGTTCAAACTTCAATTATACCCAAATCTTTATGTTGACTAAGAACCTCCAAAGGAGTGATTTTGGGAATTCAGGCCCAACAATGTTTTGTTATTTATTTGTTTGTTTCAAAAATTGATGTCTTTGTCTCAAGTTTCAAATGGTTAAGAACTTTTCAAAGCTTTTAAGGGGAATAATGTTGTTTCAGATTTTTATTTTATTTTTCAAAAGTTTCAAATCTCAGGTTTAATGCTTCAAAAAATTCCAAATGTTCCAATCTGTTTAAACAAAACAAGTTTAAAATTTTATATGTTGTACCAAAAGTTGCAAAATTTCATGTTTCAAAATGTTTCACATGAATTTCAACATCGTTTGCAAATGTGTTTCGCTTTGAATTTATTTTCAAATTTTGCATATTTCAAACTACTTCAAAGCTTTCCAATGCTTGGACAACAAGCTTGAAATTTCACAATGTTTGAAAGGCTTCAAAAACTTTGACCAAGCCATGTTTCAAATGTGAAAAACTTTGGAGTTTTGGCATGTTAGCTTCATAATGTTTGGCCAAGCCATGTTTCAAAACATTTTGTGTGTCTTAGATGTGAAAAAATTTGAAGTTTTGGTGTGGTGGCTTCGAAAATTTCAGCCAAGTCATGTTTCAAAACATTTTGTGTGTTTCAAATGTGAATTTTTTCAAAATTCTCATGTGTGAAATGCATGTAAAACTTTCAAAATCCTTAGAAAACAAGATTGAAATTTTATAAGTTGTGAAAGACTTGTACTTTGTAACTTCCAATTTGTTTTTAAATTATTTTGATATGACCAAAGAAACATTGAAAATTTTAGATCATGCTTTGAAGGTGTAAATGTTGTTGGATGGGAAACAAATTGCATTGCATTGGAAATGCCTTGAAAAAACATAAGAAAATTGTGTTGCATGTATCATCATATATGACTTGAAAGAGTTGTGTGTTTTCAACATATTAGAAATATGACACATAATCAAAGAAACATATAAGTTTTTTCATAACAAAATTTGAAGGTGCAAATGAGGTCCAATGGATTCAATTCACATGTTCAACTTTCTAAAAATGATTTACATGAAATTTGAACCTTCATCTTTCAAATGAATAATTTAAATTGTATACAAGTTTAGACCTTTACATCGAAAGACCCCATCAAGGTTAAATAAAAAACACAACATAAAAAGGTCAAAGGTGAGGAAAGGCAAAACACGCACATAAAAATGACCAAGAGAACCTAACAATTATTAACCTAAAAGCATATTGGAAACTAAGATGAGGAGAGGAAGAACCTTGGAAACTCTTAGTGAACCATTTAAGATTGTCTTTAAATAGGGGTCCTTTTAAAATAGCCTACTCCAAATACTCTATGTTATCAATTTGTTGAACCCCTATTTGATTAAGTTGTGGATTATAATGGGGAGGAGAGTTATTCTCTCCATAATGTAACTCTAAATTTATGCCACCTACATCCTTAAACATCCTAACAATTTCACTAGGGTTAAATCCCTTGTAGTTTTCCTTTAGGTGGCTTTTTTGGTCACATTTTGTCCAAGAGGAGATTTCCAATAAACAAGGTGTTGTGGCCCAAATCTTTTTTCAACCACAATTCTTCCAAAACTTCATTAATGTCATCCATAGTTCCAAGGCCTATTGTCCCTTGTCCTACCACTACCCAACATGCCCTGTAAGTGCATTCCTTGCAGTGATATTAATGTGTGCCAAATTTATGTGCTTCATTTGCATATGTGATGTGCCATGGGATGGTGAAATTCTCCATGTGAAGATCTAGCACTAAGTTCAATTGTGTGATTACCATAGGAATAGACATCTTAGTGTGAAGAAAATGAGTTTCCTTTTTCCTTTTGCCTTGTTCATTATGCCGTATTGCAACTTTTTAAGATTTTTTTTCTTGGTGTAAAGAGGGGTACTTCTATGCTCCCTTTCTATGTATCTTATTAAAAGTCATAATTGATTGCCTTCCCCTTGATTGTTAGTCCTCTACAACCCTTCATGAATTTTCCTAAATAAAGTTTCAATGGTTATCAACTCCAATGTATTTTGTTGTGAGCTAGTAACGAATGGGTGTGGCAACTCATAACAAAGTGCATTAGAGTTGGTAACAAAAACCCACACCCATTTCATGGTGTCTTTTATATGATTACATGGGTCCTTGTATGCCTCCATATCCATTTGTATTATTAATTGCAAAAAAATTAACATAATTAATGTAATGTGACACCTTCGTTGTTTTAGGTCATGTTTGAGTGGAAGCACACTGAAATATACACTTTGTGATCCTTGTTAAGAAAAATGTGAAATAACCATAAACTAAGTCTTAACTTATTAAATCTAAGAATATTATTTATTTCAATGATCAATATGAACATATTATTTGAATACTGTCAGTTATATTGAAAAATCAAATGTTTAAAATAAATAGAAGTAAAATTCTCAAAAGTACTAGTAGAATTTTTTTAATTTTGCAAGTTGTTTAAACAAACAAAATAAGTAAATAAATAGATGAAATATTGAATTTTTCTGCTTTCTTGGTTAATGTCACTTAAAATTTATTTATTCACTTTCAACTTTCAAGGTAAAATAAAATAACATATCAATCTTTTAATGTAAAAATATTTTGAACATAATTCCACTAGTTAATTTCAAAAATATTTTTGACCTACTGTTAATACAATAAAATATTTCAAACTTTGTACACAACATATTATAAATTCAATCTTTAAAATTATGATGATTTGATAATCATTGAAAAGGTTTCAACTTCACTTTTTTACATTTATGTGTAAAAATATGACTACAACTTCTTAAAATACTTTTTGTGTATATTTGATTGTGTTTTCACTTGTTCACATCTTATGTTCCAAATGTACCATAAATGTTTTACTTTTAATATGTCTCATGGGGTCTTTTCATTGACAATTGTTGACATTGTTTTTACCTTTATAAGTGGGGTTGGTATGTGGTTGTTGGTGTTGGAGCTTTCAATCAACCCTAATAATAAGTTTGGAAGCATGGAAAAAGGTTCATTGAAACTTTTAAATGTGGAAACTAAACCAAATTCATGTGACATTGTCACATTTCCAAAAAAGATGTTCCACATATTTCAAATTTCCTAATTAACAAAGATTGCAATTTCTTGGGAGAGCTCCATGCCACCACTAGAATCCACCTTAGCTAATATCAACCAAAACATTGTGGAGACTTTCCTTGGGAACCATGAAGGCCAAATATTCAAAATCATGTGGTTAGATGCTAAGTATTCCCCCAATTGGAAGTTAAAACCTTTATCCAATTTCCATGTTATGCTACTTATGAATTATCTATGTTGGGACATTCCATCATTCAAAAGGTAATCACTCTTTATTTTTGACAAAATCTTCCACATGCTTTCAATTTCATTCCAAAGATGTCCCAATTTTATTATCATTTGATGTGGTCAAACCCTAAAGGAAGATTTGTTGTCTATTCCCCATGTATTCCTTTCATTGTTGGTGAAAATGTTTGTTGTTAAATAATGGTTGTTTCATGATGATAGACCATGTTTTGGTGAGAGGTGTTATTTGTAAGTTCCAATGAAGTCCAAGTTACTAAATGCCAAAGTGGTGAGCCTTGTTTTTTGAACTTACATGAAGACAGTAATCACTAAGTTTCTAGTTGTTCCTTTTCCTTGAAAGTTGAGGTGTTGAATTTTATGTTTTTATTTAATAAAAGTTTTCCATAGTGCCCATCCTAATAAGAGCCCCCTTGGTGTGAGTTTTGCTAGCAAAACTTTAATTTGCAATTGTGGGTTTATGATTTTTAGTTCCCCTATTGAGATAAAGAGGATCATTGATGTCCATCTTACCCTTGTTCTTGCCATCTCTTCATCATTTCTAGACCAAATAATGTTTTCAATCAAAATTGTCTCACCTTTTGGAAAATCTTTCTTAAAAGATCTAAGCATGAAATATGTACCAAATTGAAACCAAATTTACCTAACTAATTATCAAGAGTCTATTCATGAAAAAAAACATTTAACCTCCCCATTTTAGTAAACTTTTCTTTATTTGACCAAAAACTTTGTTATCTTCTCCTCATGTGGGATGGCCTAGATAGCTGAATGGGAATCCTAAATATCTTTTTTTTTTTTTTTTTTTTTTTTTTTTTTTTTTTTTTTTTTTTTTTTTTTTTTTTTTTTTTTTTTTTTTTCTTCTT
>Ga0116231_10003449_pt1 | contig 32859 bp, 20 predicted proteins | sample S1TSphgellanicum_2_FD_89695 | JGI IMG/M metagenome (GOLD analysis project Ga0116231, IMG submission 89695) | Host-associated microbial communities from peat moss isolated from Minnesota, USA - S1T2_Fd - Sphagnum magellanicum MG | ecosystem: Host-associated > Plants > Peat moss > Unclassified... | reverse complement strand
ACGGTTGTTTGAAAAGAAAAGTTTTTTTTAAAAACCAAAAACACCAACCAAACATTGTTGAAATAACACACCTATGCATTATGCACGGGGTTCACACTAGTTTAGAATTATTTGTAAAGTGATGCCTAGTTGGGCCCTTTTTTCCTCTCGTCTTTTATCCCTTATTTAATGTTGTCCTTAAAGTCTCAATATAGGGGTCTAGGTGGGGTCCAATGTGGGAAAATGCAAGATAAGAACCCCAACATGGGCACATCAAACTATTTTTTTTCACCCCAAGGTTGTTCACTTCTTAGGCAATTAGATATTGGTTACTAGCTATGGCTATTTGCTATTGACCATTAGCTATTACCCTATGGATATTAGCTATTGATGATTGGTTGTTGCCTATTGGCCATTGGCTACTAATTATGGCTATTGGTTATTGACCACAACTATTAATTACTATTTATGGCTATTATTTATTGGCCATTGTTTATTGTCTATTAAATATGTATATTGGCCATTGGTTATTGATTACTAACATTGGCTATTGGCTATTGATCATTGACTATTGGCCATTGGTTACTGACTATTGATCAAACTGGGGATTACAATGGGTAACCTAGATGTAAATGAATTAATCAATCCATTCTTAGAGATGTAATTTCAAGGTTTTGTTCTATGTGGGTGTGGGATGATGAAAAAAAACTTAGCCACAACGGAGTGGGCTTAGGTTTAGAGTAGGTAGGATGTAAGATTCATCCATGTAGTCTAGGATTCTCATGAGGGTTATATAATGAAGATCTTTTCCCAAACTCGTTTCTTTTCATTTTCATTTGAGATCAAAGATGTTTTCCTAAAAAAGTCATGTTTCTTTTTCTAATAACATTCATTTCACCTCTCCTTCAAATGATGAAAAAATATTAGAAGATATGGACAAAAAATACATGATTATTTCCATTACATGGTGGTTGTTTGTAACTTCCATAATTTTTTCTCATTGCATGAAATTGAAAAGGGGGCAAGGTAATATTTGGACCCAAGAGTTGGTCTTTGAAATGTTTTGGTTACAATGTGAACCACATTGTATCCTTTCAAAACTTTGACCAACTTCACCTTGGCAAAGTTTGATGAATTGACAATCATAATGGTCCCAATAATCTTAGCCCATGCATAATCTACAAGTGAAGTTCTAATTTCAACTTTAGGGTTTGATTTTTTTGTTTACATACAATTTCTTTACTTAATCTTTAGAATTCAAGTTTTGGGTGAAAACACATTAAAGGTGAACCATTTTTGATAAAAAAAAAAAGGTGATGTATAATAAGTATTATAGTATGCAATAAATTAAAATCTTGATGACATCCTTTGGTTATCCTAAACACAAGTTTAAAACTTTAGAATTTGCACAACAACATTTTTGAATTCAAAGTTCATTTTGATCCAATGATTAGATAAGGAGGATTGGATAAAATCAATGTATAAAGAATATATGACTTACAATTTTTCAACGGCCATAGGGCCTCATGTTTATGATTCATGAAACATTACCAAACAAAAGAAAATTGAAAAAATAATGCAATGCTCATTTATAAAAGCCTTCCTCTTTGATATGGTAGTGGTTTTTTCCTAAAAATAAGATATTATTATGCATTCATTACTAAACAAATGCAAAAAAACACATTTCTTGAATGAAATTTCATCCAAAAACTTTAAATTTCTAAATTATTCTAGATTTAATTGATGTATATCAATATCATACACCATAAAAATTCACTCAAGAATTCAATCCACAACCTTAATTTTAAAGTGTATAGTCAAATTTTCAAACTTTGTGATAGGTATTATTTTGTCATGAATATATTCCATACATTCAAATTTTTCAATGTTTGTTGAATTTTTAAAAAATTGATTAGATGAAGTCTAAAGTTAATCAAAACAAACAAAAATAATCCGAAATGTGATGTCCATACATTACCAAAAACTTTAATTGCAAAAATATTATACATGTGACTACAATTTTGGGGGGGCTTAGTGCGCTTTCACCTTTTTTTAGGTTTTTTTAAGGTTAAGGTTTAGGATTAAGGTTTGATTTTCTTTTTTTTTCATTTTTTGATTACAATTTAAGGTTTAGGGGTATTTATGGTCTATTTTTAGGGTTAAGGTTGAAGATTATGATTTTATTTATGAGTTTTGTCAAATTATTCATTAGGGTTTTGGGTCTATTGGTATTGAAGGTATTTTTTAAAATTTAGGGTTTAAGTTTAATTTTTAATCAAATTATTCATTAAAGTTTTGGGTTTAATGGTATTTAGGGTCTATTTTTAAGGTTGCGATCTAATTTGCAAATTTTTGTCAAATTATTCTTTAGGGTTCTAGGTCTAATGGTATTTAAAGTTTTTTTTAGGGTTAAAGTTAAGGCTTAGGGTTAAAGTATGAAATGTTAAATTTTTGTCAAATTATTCATGAAGGTTTTGGGTCTAATGGTATTTAAGATCTATTTTTAAGGTTAAGGTTTAAAATTAGGGTCACTGATTTGTTTTTTTTGTCAAATTCTTCATTAAGGTTTTTGGTCTAGTGGTAGTTAGGGTCTATTTTTAAGGTTAAAGTTTAGAATTAGGGTCTAATTTTTTTGGCCAAAATATTTTTTAATTCATTGAAGGTTTGTTTTTAGCATTAATGATTAATGTTTAAATTTGATTTTTTTGTTTTCAATTCTTTTATTAGGGTTGATTAGTTGGGAATTAGGGTTTAAGCTTTTTGGGATTATGGCTTGGGTTTTCAAGTGTGAAATTTAGGGTTTAGGTTTTTGGGGTTATAGTTATGGCTTTTAGGTCTAATTTCAAAAAAATTACATGATACTATGTGAAGTACCAATTATATCAAGTATATCATCCAAGTTGACACCTAAATAATGGTTTTTCAATTTCATTTTCTACATGAAACATAACAATGTCACTAAATATGACACCTTCATGTGGAACTAATTGAAATTGGCATTACGTGATGATGCACGTTCATTACATCATGCATGAATGATGCATTTGATTATGAAATCTAGTGGCCCACACTTGAGAGGGTTACAATAAGTATACATTTGTGAGAGTTTCCCATGTGTATTGGGCTCATTGATGGCACTTTGATTGAAATCCACAAGCCATGGCAAAATGAGGCACATTACACATGGTTTAATGGGTAGAAAAAATATATGCAATGAACAACACGATCATTTTAGACCATCACAAGTTGTTCATTTACATAGACATGGGCTACCCAAGCTTTTATCACAATGTGAACATTTATGGCGTTTGAGTGTGCATAAAAATTAACATCAATATTTCACCCATGGGGGATGAATATTTTGAGTACCTACCAAGAAATCCAAGCTATATGGGTGAAAAACTATTTATTATGCATAGGATAAAGCAATGGGAGTTGAGATCAAATGTTGACTATGATGCAATGCAAACATACAACAAAATGCATGCATGTTTTTAAATGTCACTAGAGTGGGGGATTGGTGGGCAGAAGAAAAAATGAAAATGCCTCATGAAAAGGTTAATTCCACACAACACAATTTGCACATCTATACCACGAGACAACTATCCTCACTAATTTCCTACATAAGATTTAGATACCCATTAACATTTGGGTGTTTTCCTTCTTCTTTTTTCAATAATGTCTAATGTTTAGAATGAAGGTTGGAAGTTGGGAGCTTAAAAGTCACGAATCAAAAAATATGTCTTCTGTTTCGTGTGAAATGTGACATGGGTATGTTTGTGTGAGGCAAGAAGATGAGCTATAACAAGTTAGAACCACATCCAACGAAACCAAAAGAAAAAACAATTTGATTTTGGGTCACTTATTTGTGGCAGTGAATTAGGGTTTGTGTGAGGAGCTTTAGAGCATAGACACAGAGAGTTCGCTGTTGCATTGGCGATGGCGTCCTCTTGCTGTCTGCTGCATTGGTTCCTGCGCACCGCGGCTCGCCTCCCGAATCACCTTGCAATCATCCACGCCTTCTTCTCCCCTCGGGAATCATCAGTGTCTCATGTCCATGATCAGCAGCTGCAGCGAGAGTGCGAGGAACACGTACAAGCGGCAACAACAGCCACGGATCAATTGGTGAAGAACGATGGTGGCGTCGTCCCAGTTTTCCCCAGGGATGTTGTATATAGCTACGACGAGCTTCGAGTCGCTGTGGAATCATTGGGTTGTCTTCTAGTTCGAGGACTGGGACTACCCACTCCTGGTAGCTCGCAAGAAGAAGAAGATGAAGGTGAGACGGAAAAGCAATATTTTTTGAATTTGTTTATGAATCTCGTGTTGTGGGTTAGAGATCTTGTCATCTTCTGCCGCGATATTTTCCATGCCAAGTGCATTTCCCGGTGAAACAGACTTTGCATGAGTGATTTAGGGTATCAGTGATTTGCTAAGGTGGCAATGGGTTTAGGGTTAGGGTTTATGGTGCAGGCCTTACTTAGTTCCACTCTGGTTGAATTAGATCGTGCGTTATCTCATCTACCCAATCTCTTGGCAGAGCCTGAGAGGCAGCAGCTCCACCCCAACATAGTTTCTGTATCACCAAAGACAGTGGGAATATGGATGGTCCAGTCAGCAGAGTATTTGGTGGCTGTATTGGCGGTCCTGAGAGCAGGAGCTGCCTTTGTTCCATTGGATCCCTCCTGGCCCCTAGAGAGGCTCAAGACTGTGGTGACACATTCAAAGGTCTCTCTAATTCTTGGTTGCAGGCACCGGAAATGGGCACCTCACATGACAGCAATGGAATTTTCTGATGCATTAGATGCTTCTTCCAGCTGCACTGTCTTGTGGCTGGAGGAAGGATGGATCAAGACTGATGAGAAGGCAGGACGACATGTGCACACACAAACTTGGCATTGTACTGGGAAGCGCACATTTTGCTACCTACTGTACACTTCTGGTTCGTCTGGTACCCCAAAAGGAGTTTGTGGTACAGAAGAAGGTAGAATTTCTTTGCTTCCTTCTGTGACTGTGAGGTGTGTCTCTTTGGCTTGTTCAGGTGCTACTTTATACACACACACTTGTAGCTCTTCTGATCTGCTTTGCTTGGTGCAAAATGCAGGCCTCATGAATCGGCTGCAATGGATGGAGAAGGCATACCCCTACCAGAGAAATGATTTGGCATGTTTCAAGTCTTCAGTGGGTTTTGTTGATCATCTGACAGAGGCTTTAGGCCCTCTCCTTGCAGGCACACCCTTGCTTATTCCTTCTCCAGAGACATGCAAAGAGAATCCTCTTTCTTTACTGAGCTTTGTCAAGGTTTGTTGTCATCAATTTCCTATTTTTGTCTGCTTTGTGAATGCACCTGAATTTGAACTTTCTTGAATGGGAACAAAAGACCATTGCTCCATGTTTGGCAGGCATATGGTGTAACACAAATGACAGCAGTGCCGTCATTGATGCACCTGCTGCTTCCAGCTTTGCAAGTAGAAGGTAAAGATGGCCAGGCTCTTACAGACACCTTGCGTTTATTGATTCTAAGTGGTGAGCTCCTTTCCATCCAGCTTTGGAAGGATCTTGCAAGTGCAATGCCATGCACCACCATTTTGAATCTCTACGGCAGCACAGAGGTAGAGTCTCTCACCTGTCCTACCAACACTCAATTCCATAGAGTGTGTTTACATGCATGCTCCATAGTTGTTGCCTGGATTCTCATATCTGGAGGTGCTTGTTTGGTTGGAGATTTCCAAGGACTTGAAATGTATGTGAACCCATTTGGAGACATCAATTAAGTGATGCTTGCAAATCTGGATGGTCAGCTCTCAGGGGACTGCACCTTCTTTGAGTGCCCAACTTTTGATGGGTTGTCCTCCTCATCAAAAGGACCTGAGGTTCTGGATGCGGCACATGAACTGAACAGTGTGCCAATTGGAGAGCCAATTGATGGCCATTGGCTCTGTATTGTGTTGGAGGACGGCAAGTTGGCAGAATCTGGAGAGGAGGGTGAACTCTGGGTGGGTGGTGTAGGTGTAGCAAATGGTTATTTTGATGATACTGAAGTGACCTGTTCAAAGTTCATGGATCTATCCCAGGAAAAGGATTGGTTGGATCTAAATGCTATGGGTGTGATTGGATACACACCAGTAGACACTAGGGTAAGAGTATTCAAAACAGGAGATATGGCAAAGAGATTATTAACTGGCAGCATTGCCCTGCTTGGGAGGAAAGACCGGCAGATCAAAATTCATGGGCACCGTATAGCATTGGAAGAAATTGAATTCATCTTGGAGCAGCACCCACAAGTAGATCAGGCTGCAGTCTCTTTGGTCATTCTTGGAGCCAACAGCAAGGCTGGTCTGGTTGCTTATGTTGTCATACCTGATGATACAGTTCTATCCAACAGCTCCAAGGAGGGCACTTCCATGGTTTCTGGTGATGTTGCAACACATGAAGGCCAGATGTCTTTGGAAGAATCTTTGATATGGTGGTTGAAAGAAAGGGTAACTGCAGTGATGATTCCTCAGCAATTTATCCGGTTGAAAGCCATGCCCTTGACTAACTCAGGGAAAATTGATCACTCCGCTCTTCCCAAGCCACTTTTGTTTCAACAACCTTACATTTCCAAGTTTGGCAAACACAAACAAGAAGAGTCTATGCAAGGACTTGATTACGTAAGAGAGGTAACATATCACTGTCCTTTGCAGGTTTCCGGTTTAGGATTTAGGGTTAAACCCTAAACCCTGTTCAACAGGAATTTATTGGGGTTCTGTATTTTTCGTTAGTTGTAGATCTCTCATTAGTGTTTTGAGAGGAAGCTGAAACTGACCTTCTAGCTCCTTGGTTGCAAGACCCCTGCAAATATACTATAAAACATTTCTGAGGTCCCAGCAATTTTATAATTCTCTAATAGGTGGGTGTGTTTGATAATATGCCTGCAGGTGGGGGAGGGGTCTTGATGGGTGTTTTATTTGTGTGTCTAATTTATTTACTGTGTTTTGTTCAGGTCTTTGCTCATGTACTAATGGCCAACAAGGAAGTCTTGGCGGCAGACAATTTTTTTGCAATGGGTGGAACATCTATATCTGCCGCACATGCTGCTTTTGTTCTTGGGGTTAATATGCACATGATATATGCACATCCAACAGCTTGGCAACTTTGTCAGGCCATGGGTGGTGTCTCCAGGGGCAACAGACTAATGTGCTTTGGATCTGAACAAAGAGGAGTTGATGAGCAGCTCGTCCAATTACAGAGTGAAAGAGAGAAGAACAGTCATGGTAGAAGTATATCATTGAATAGGGTTTCAGACCTTGAGGCTGTACAGAGTAGTGAGGATGAGCCTCAAAACAGAAACCTGACACTAGGGAAGAAGAGGAAACATGAGGAGACAACAAAGGTGGCACAAATGGCCTGGCCTGCCTTTATCTCCAAACCTGGAGCAACTGCATTTCTACGATCGAACAAAAGTGTAGACCTCCAATCGGAGGCAGAATCCCGAGCATCACAAGTGCAAGACATAGTGTTGGAGGAGGTGCCTGAAAAAGAGGACTGGAGTTTGCAGCAGTGTTGGAGGGTCTCTCTCCAGGCGTGTGTAGATGCATCGCCATTATTGGTCATCCATGGAGATACTTGCCGAATATTCATCGGTTCTCACTCCCACAATTTCATGAGTGTGGATGCTATCAGTGGGGAAGTGCAATGGGAGGTTCAATTGACAGGCCGGGTTGAGTCCAGTGCGGCAATAACACATGATTTTTCTCAGGTAATATATGTTTTTGTTTTTCTGGCCGCTTGGGAAGGAAGAGATTTGTACTCATATGAATGTTTTTCTTCTGGATTTTGATATGGCCTTTGGGTACTATTGCAACCATGTCAGAGAGCTGGATATCTGTCTGGATATTTGTGAATGATCTGAATTCTAAGGAGTTGGAAATCCTGAATGTCACTAAACATACTCGTCAACAATCACAGATTGTTGCTTTTGCTCAAATACAGTAGTTCCTGGGTGGCTTTGGCATAAATCAGATTATTTTCAACTTTGTCAAAATTTTCAGAAAAAATTCAGCCCTTTCTGCTGAAATTTCAAAAACACATTCAAAGCTGCCAGCCAGTTTTGAAGCAGGGACCTGCCTGACCAAATCGGTTACTTTACATCCATCTGACCACTAACAGAGTGAAATATCTTAAGCATATTTGCAAATTTTATTAGATATATTATGCATATGCCGAAATTTTCAGAATTAAAAAGGTAGCTCCCAAACCAGAAATTCTGGATTAAATTAATTATTCAGCAGAGAACTGCCGAAGCCACCCAGGTACTATGGTACTCCTCAGTTCTTTTCTCTCTCTCTCTCTCTCTCTCTCTCTGTTTTCTTTGGTTGCTTGTTAGGTCTCCCCTTTTTTTTTGTTTTTGTTTTTTCTGTTTCCTCTTTGTTGTTGTGTTGTCCATTTGAAATTTCTAGATCCTTAGTGTTAGGACATCTCTTGATTCAGTTCAGGTTTTTTTCTTTGAATTGTGAGTATGGAGAAGTTGCATTACTTATGAAGATATATATTTGTGTTTTCTTTCTGTTGTAGGTTGTGGTTGGTTGCTATGATGGGTTTATCTATTTTTTTGACTTCTGGACCGGAGAGAAAGTCTGGAGCTTTGAGACCGGTGGGGAGGTCAGAAACCCACCACTTTGTGTTCTTGCTTCCTTGATCGTCTGCACTTGCCAGAGATTGTCATGTATCCAAATTTTGCAAGGGATACGTTCTTTGGACTGTGGACTAAAAACACGGCAAATGAAAATGGCATCCTAAATTGTTACAGAACAGCAGCCATTTTGATGACAAAGACTAAACCCACCCCAATGTAGTGTGGTCAGGATTTCTTGGTTCTCTCTCGTACTGCAATCTTTCTCAACTTGTCAAATTTCCACCTCGCACAACTTTCTTCTCCAATTTTTCTGTGGTAATTGTTTATTATTTGCAATGCTTGGAGATTGTGTGATCTGAATGGTCAGTGACAGAAGTGTGTCTTGGGGGGGGGGGGGGAGGGAAAAGTGTAACCCAACCCGGGACACTTGCAAAGGCGGGTTTGGGTTGTTTTTTTTTTTGTTGGAGGGTTGGGGTTTTGGTGGGCGGGGTGGTGACCAACGAAAGGGTCTTTGGGGGGGGGGGGGGGCAGGTAAAGTGTCAACCAACCCTGGACACATGGCAAGGCTGGATCTGGTATGTCTTTGACCCTACATATCAGGACTTTAGATCACCTTGTTTTCTGTCAGGTACTGCACAATGGTGTCAAAGTAAGTTCTTGCAAATCAAATCAGAATCCGTAATTCTTTGGGACTCTCTGATATCCCAAAACCCAAAACCCAAAACCTTAAACCGATTATCCCCCCCTCTGATATTCTTGAGTTTCTGCCTGATCTTATAAATTTAGCTAAGGGGCATCACTGGCATCTTACTTAAGTCTCTCTTACTTAAGTCACAAACTAGAGATCAGTTTGATATATGGTGATTGCAGGTGTGGATCACATGACCATCACATTTATGCTCTAGATGCCATGTCTCACACATGTGTATGGCAGCATTCATGTGGTGGGAGTATCTTTGGCGCCCCTGCATTTGATCAGGTAATTAATTTGTTCTAAATCCACCCCCCTCAACTATGCCTGAGACATTCTATAGTCATTGGAAAATTCTAGAGAAGTTGAAAGCTTAAGATTGGTGACAAAGTGTGCCTGACATGTGAAGGTCAGAAAGATGGTGTATGTTGCAGCCACAACTGGGGTTGTTACAGCTGTTAAACTAGAGGTAAGTCATTTGATTGCAGCCGCATTAACTGATGTTTGATTGCCACCCACTTGTACCTCGGTGTCAAGAAGATGATGATGGGAACAGTAGTCATTTTCTGCTTGAGTGATGTCGCATGCTGTTGGGTTTTTGAGAATCAGTGATTTCTGATGTGGCAGCCATCAGTGGATGCTGTGTGGAAATACACATGTGCAGCTCCTGTTTTTGGATCTCTAGCAATTGACCTCTCCACTGGACTTGGTACAAATGTCTTTACACCTGGCACTGACCCCGACACTTATGTGTGCACCTACTTGTTCAAACAATTTACCATTCTTCAGGAACAGTTCAGCACATATGTCAGTCCTTATGTGATGTCTAGCAGGTGTTAAAAAGCTAGTGACATGCATGCTAGGCTAGAGGTTGAGCACTGGGTTTTAGTGTCAAGCTGGGGGAGGGGGTCTATGCAGAGAATAAAAAGTTGAGTGGGCCTTGTTTGCTGGGAATAGTGCTCTGCACAGGGGTGGATGGCAGTGTTGTTGCTCTAACACACCATGGCTCACTGGCTTGGCAGGTGTGTGTGTGTGTGAGAGAGACACTGTGTTATACAATCTCAAATTGCCCATTCCCAACATCGTTAAGCATGTCTTGTTTTTATTCAAATTGATGCGGCTTGTTCTTCAATTGAATCAGTCCAGTTCAGGAGCAATTTCGGTACAGGACAAGGGTTGTGAGCTGATTTGTTTTTGGTTTTTGCATCAGGTGAATACAAATAGCCCAATCTTTGCGGGTGCTTGCATCTCATCTGCACTGAGTTCTCAGGTTGGCATCCTCATGGCAGTTTCACAGAGATTGGATCCTTGGAACCCATTTCATGTAGCAGCAAAAGACATCTTTTTTGTTTACAATATTGTGAGCTCATGTGTGGAGTGGTACATATGATCGGCATTGCAAGGGGTTTTTTTGTTTAAGACTCTAGATCTGGGACTGGTGCTCTGTTGTTACATTTTGAAGGTTGATCCAAGTGGAAGACCAGGGAGTTTGATGTTGCTTTGTCTTCTGCCATGTTTATCAGAACAAAGCTTGGGGTTGGTTTTGGGTGTTGTTGTGTCCCCCCTTGAAGGTGTTGGTGTGCTCCAGAGATGGCCACATTTATTCTTTAAGCATGGTACAGTCCCTCTTTCTACCCCTTCTAAACCCTAAACCCTAAACCTATTTAAAGACAGATGATTCCTTCTTGAGTTTCTCACATGGATTTGTGAACGTATCTTCTCCATGGGAGTGTCTTCAAAACGGATTTGCAAAGTTTCAGCTTAGAATCTGTCATGTCCAGAAAGTATTGTCCAAATTCCATATATGAGTTCTCAGACATGAAAGAGAATTGACTCTTTTGAGTATAGAGCTGGGTCACACTACGAGACCCAACAGCTGGGTTTTGCTCAGGAAGGGTGGGGGTATAATTATGGTGGATGGCAGCACACTGGGAAGGAGTTGTGGAAACATGATCTTGGGGATGCCATTACTGGGTCAGCATGGGTAGATGAGAGCATCATGTTGTCATGTTCAGACAATACAGGCTACCATCATCGGTTACACAGGTGATAGGCTGTTGCTGCTCCCTCCCTGTTTCATTGCAACAGAGTGAAAGTGGGTTTAGGGTTTAGACCCTAAAATCTAAAACCTGGGCTACAGGTTAGTATCTAGGAGTTTTCATGGTTTCCATTGGGTGGGTGCAGGATTGTGTGTGTTGCAACTTCGACAGGAACAGTGCATGTCTTGTCTGTGGAGACAGGTGCTGAGATGGATACTTCTCACTCACATATTGTCGCTAATGACAACAGAACTACAGTCCAAAGCCAATGTATTGCCAGCACAAAACTTCCTGGAGAGGTTTTTTCATCACCAGTCATGGTTGAAGGCCGAATTTTTGTTGGCTGCAGAGATAACTTTATATACAGCCTTGATTTGTTTGTTGGGGGAAAAGCATTATTGGTGGCTTCCATTGACAAGTACAAAGGACTGACACAGTAAGAATTTGAAGCTCAAATGGGCTAGGATCCTTGACTTGGTTCACATAGAAAAAAGATTTATGTCAGTTGTCAGCTATCAGTCTCTGAGGATCAGGTTTTCCTTTCAGATCTTATCTTTTGCTACTGAACAACAAGCAGATAACAGTTTAGGATTGAGAGGTTCTGGTAAATTTATCGAATTTGTACAGTTTTTCCACAGTTGAACTGAGATGTAGACTTGAAGAATCTCCTTATCTGCAAGGATGATTAGTGAGATGCGTAGTCTGCCAAAGTCAAAAGGAGTGGTGCTTGATTCTTCTACCAACATTCTGAACTACAGCACAACTCGATTCAACATATCAATACAAATCAACCACTTCACCAGACTGAACAGTTTGGGTGCAGCATCTGACAAAAAAGTTGGTACCTGTGAAAGCAGTCTAGTCAGTGGTCTCTTGATCCCATGGAAATGTACATGCGGCACACGGAGGCTCTGTACATGGCATAGCTGTGCAAGGTCCAACAAAATACAGCCATTTAATGTACAAGAATTCTTGGTTCTCAAGATGTAATAGAAGCAGTTTTGAGGGGGGGAGCAATTGTATGCTGATGGAGGAATGTGTCATGGATGGACATGGGCATTTAGTTTACATTTGCATTTAGTCTTCATTTTGCACAGCACAGTAGTTTTGCCTGAACTCTGACCCATCACTGGTGGTGGGTGCAGAGGACTACCTTCCAAGTAGGAGATTATGATGGTGTCAAGGCCTTGGACACTGACCAGAGTGTCCTTTGCTTAGGAGACACCTTCACCTTGGAACTCTGCCGTGAACCTGGAACTTGATCGCTTGTTGAACAATGAAGTTACTAGAGAAAATTTGTCCCAATCCATTTATGATATTTGTCAAGAACTGAAGATAGCTGTTGTTAAAATGAACTGTTTCTTGCAGGTTACGATTCAAGATTTGCAAGATTATCATGTAGGATTGACTTCCTTAGTCTGCGGACTGTCTGATGCTGGAGAGAACTTCATGGGTGCAAGCAGAGAAGAATGCATGCCAATTTCTGATTCAGACATGTAGTTGCTATCTGGGTGGCCATGCTCTTATATCCATCCCAGAGGAGAATGCACTCTAGAGGAATGGTGGGCATATTCCTGTATGGACATTGTATTTTGACCAGGGAAATGAGGCTATAGATGGAGTAGCCATGCTCGTTGGCATCTATCTGGCTGCAGGTGTGGAAATCATCTTCTTTCTCAAGCTCCAGACCCACCTGACAGGTGAGAGTGCTTGAGGAACCATGGAAGTGGTGGTAGACAATTTTCGCACAAAGCACGAGAAAACTGCTGTATGCGGTGAGCAAAACACATGCCTGGAGCAGTTCTTTTTCGTACTGTTGTTGTGTGGGATTGATCTGCACCAAGGACAGAACAAATCTCACCACCCCTGATAGGCAAGATTTCAGGGCTTAAAGCTCAAACCCCACTTCTTCATACCCCGTCACAGCCATGTGATCCCTAGGTGGATTGTGTGTATAATATCTGGTCAGTCTCCTCCAGTGTTGCTTTGAGATAGTAGACCCTGTGCCTAATATCAACACTGGTATAAGGACCCTAGTAGGCTGGGATGACCTGAGGCAATACACCAGCCCAGTAGGGACCTCAGCTTAGTACCAGGTCTGCATCTGCCTCATAGCAGGCAACAGTCAGTCCCAAACCAAGACCATTCTGGTATGAAAGTTTTATGAAGGACCCAATACCACGACCAGGCTGGTATGAAAGTCTTTCAAAGGACCCAACACCAAGACCATGCTCGTATGAAAGTCTTTACAAAGGACCCAATACCACGACCTGGCTGGTATGAAAGTTTTAAAACTGTACTACTGAATACTGGGACTGGACTGGTATGTCCAAAAGTGGATACCTATCAGTCCAACGCTGGTCAGCTCCCTCATCAATCAAACAGACACAAAAGGTTTGGTTTGCAAGCTATGCAAAACCCTTTTACTGTTTCATCAGTTTCCATTTAACCCAAGTGAGTGACTTCCATTTTTCTCCAGATTCCTGGAGTGCAACAAGCTGGGTTTTGCTCAAAATCCCTTTTTCCTTGCAAAAACCCTAGAGTCTAGAGACCAAAACCTGTATTATTATTGATGCAGTTTGGACGACTGTTTTGATGTGGTGTGATGACCATAGTCAAGGTTTCTCACTCTTCTGAGATCTCCTCCTCCACTCTTCTGACAAATCTCTGAGCATCATTCTTCTCATTCTCAAGGCCTCAGAAAACCCAGCTTAAAATATGAATAATTATGCTGCTAAGTATGTGAGTGAGGGAGGAACCTCATGGGAGGAGTCTCTAAGCACACAGGCTTTTTTTCTGGAATTCTCTGTTTGCTTTTTTCATTTTGGGGGGTAGGGAAAGTGGGTTATGGCCAGAACTTATTCTCTTTGCTGATGCATAACATGTTTCAAAACTCTTCAATCAAAGCAAGATCAAAGTCTCAGAATTAGCCCAGAATTAGCAAGACAGCTCCCAGATTACAATCAGGTAATGTCTCCCTACAGACTAACATCATCACTGAACTCAGAGCAAACCCCCCACAAAGTGCTGTTGGCCCAAGTGTTACCACGTTCTCAACTGATTTTTCCTTCCAAAACCTGGTTTTTTGGGAATTTCAGTGGCAGAAATCACTTCAAAATCAATAGCTCCCCACATTCTGAATCGACATCTTACCAAATAAATTCCATTAAATCCTGCTCTCATCAAGATCTTTCCAACAACACCAAAGCGCACATTCCAATTCCTCCAAAATTTTCAGCTACGATTTAATTTAATTTAATTTAATTTTCAGTGAAAAAATCATTCAATATTCAAGAACTTCTACACCACAAGTCCAAATGCCATGAAACCAAGCCGATGCACCCCTCCCTCCTTGAGAGCAGCTTTCCAAAGAGACCAAGAACACAATCTGAAGCACCCACCCCGGTCAGTGGAACTCATAAGTACAAAACAAACAAACTACCTTGCTTCATAGATAGATATATGTATATTAGAGAGAGAGAGAGAGAGAGAGAGAGAGATTTGTCTATGTATTTATTTATAAAATCTCTCTCTATATATGATTTTGGAGACTGAATTGCTACCCTTCATGCTTTCATGATGTGATGAGTGAACAGCAACCAGCACATCATGAGGGATGGATGGATAGTGGGTGGACAGGAAAACACTGTTCCATCCGATTCCAGTTATTGAGCTAACCACAATGATGGTTAGCTCAGTTGCTATTTTTACTACCTACCTACCTACCTACCTACCTACCTACCCATTTGGTACCCTAACAAATGGGTTTCACCAGAAATTATATTATTATTATTACTATTATTATCAAAAACAATTTTTCTGCTGGTGCTTTACATCAGGTAACTAGGTAAACACACCCACCCACCCATCTCCTTGGCCCCTAACCCTAGACAGTTGGGACCTAAACCCTAGACATTCAAAATCTGTTGGAGTCTTCCACCATATCAGCCAGCTCTGAGATGAGTGAGATCTTTTTGCAGGTTTCAGTGATTTCAGTGTGTAAGACACTACTGCATCACAACAGGCTTTTGTTTCCTTTTCTTCCAATAAGTGTATTTTGTATTGCACATTTTTCCATGTGTTGTGTTGCAGTGGCCTTTTTGCTAACCCCTCACATTGTGCAGAGAGCCACTGTGTGTGTGTGTGTGTGTGTGTGTGCATCTCTCTCTCTCTCTCTGTGTCTGTGCTTCTCACTACTTCCCTTTCCTCAATTTCCAAATGATATTATCCAAGGTGGAATGTTTTACCTTTCTTGGACCATCTTGTAACTCACTCTCTCTTTTTCTCCTTTGTACACACACACACACACACACACACACATACACACCATCTCTTGCACTACTTTGATAGCACAATTCCTGTAAACTTTTCTACTTTCCTCTCTGACCACCTTGTAGCCAAATTTGGCTAAATCCTCTTGTGGATTGATTGATGGGCCAACCCACTTACCTCACAAATTTTGACCCAAAAAAAAAAAGAAAAAAAAGAAAAAAAAGAAGAGAAGAAAACCATAGAGTATGACCATTATGTGTTTTAGGAAATTTTCAATGCAACTAAAGTGGCAATCATCCATCCATTAAGGAAGATATAGAAAAAGTGGTGATCATCCCCTAGCAAGATTTAGCCACCAAATCTGGCTATTTAAACCAGAAATGAGAGGCACAACTCTTTAATCATGCTTCTACTACCTTTTCTGGCTACTTACTGAAAACCAAATGTAGAAATATGGCAATTTTTGGCTCTCTTTTTTTCATTTATGGCAATTGAAAACCTCAAAAAACCACTTCAATGTCAATTTTTTTTTTTTTTAATTTTTTAAATTGCTCTTTTTGGCAAAACTTTACCAGTAAAAAAAACAGAGGCTGAATAAATGTTACTATTACTGTATAACATGAGAGAATAAGTGATAATAAAGGCCATTGTTGGGGGCCAATTATTATGGCTAACCAATCAAAAGTAGCCATTTTGTTTGTACTGGCTCTCTTGGAGGTTCTGGGCACATTCATTTAGAGGCCCAAATTGAGTTTCACGCTACATATTTCAAAGGCTCTACTTCATGCAAAATACCATAGTACATTAACCCATTATGACCAAATTTTTTTTAAAAAATTCCAAGAAATGCTGATTTATTTATTTTTTCAAAATTAGCTGCTAAAAAATTGCCTGAAATTCCTTGCTCATATTTTGTACCTAAAATTTGTTGAATTTTTTTTTTTCCAGCTTCTCAAGTGTGTAGTAGAGGCCATTTTATTGTTGTGGGTGCGTAGAGATGCTCCTGAGCTAAAACAAAAGCATAAGTTTAACTTGGCTCCTTGTTGTATGGAGTTTACTTTTGGAAGAAGAAGAAGAAGAAGAAGAAGGAGAAGAAGAAGAAGATGATGATGATGATGATGATGATGTGTTGGGAACTAGAAAAAGAGCAGACAAGGGTAGTGAAGAATGTTTTGGTGCTTACAGCAGTTTTTGCTCCCTTTTTTCTTGGCATGTTGTGGAAGTTGGAAGTTGGAAGAAGAAGAAGAAGAAGAAGAAGAAGAATTTGTCATTTGTCAGGAGTGTCTGTCTGTCTCCTTCTTTTTTTCCCTCTCCTTTAGTAAAGGACTGATGATGCAGGGGGACATATAGATCTACAACATGGATCTTGTAACATGGGTAGTTGAGCTTGGCAATCCATTCTCTCTCTCTCTCTCTCTCTCTCTCTGTGTGTGTGTGTGTGTGTGTGTCTGTGTCTGCGTGCAATACAAACAATTGTTCATTTTCTATGTATGCTTTTCCACTGTGACATGCCATGGCCCTTCTGAGCCCATGATGGTCCCCACCAGTGTAGTAGTAGTGCATGGTTCTCTCTTTTTCCACACTAAACAACCGACAGATATAAAAGGCTGGGTATATACATACATATATACATATGGAACTGGTGTGTGGGTTCCTTTGATTTTTGATTTTTTTTGTGTGTGTGGAAAACCTGGAACCATAACAAAATTTGGTTATAACAAAATTAAAATAACCGCCCAAGAGTGGGCTCCCCCACCCCCATCCTTGCTTGCAGTTTATATGGAAAAAGGTTGTTCCAAGAAGAGTGTTCCTAATCTTTTGTTGTTGTTGTTGTCAGGAGTTGGATTTTGTTTAGGGGACAGAAATGGATCTTTGAGCTCATGGACAACCAACCCATTTGAGCTAAAGAGAGATCTGGTCTTCTTTCAAACTTTTTCTAACATTCATTAGGTAGGTACCTACCTATTCAGTCCCAGGGCTCTGCTGGGAATGTGTGTGTGTGTGTGTGTGTGTGTGTGTGTCTCTCTCTCTCTCTTAGTGGTTTCTTGAAAAAGATACCACACACACTATGCAACAAAGTTGGATGATTGATTCATCTCCTGTTGCTATTTTTTTTCCATCTTATTTTATTGTATGTATAATTTGATTTGTTTTGTATACCCAATTTTTATTTTTTATTTTTTTGTTTTTAAATAGAGGAAAATTTATGCTAAATTTTAATCATACCAACAGAATATGGTTTTTTTCCTTCGACTCTAGGCCCTTAACTAATGACACATGTGAGAGATAAAATATGTGGATTCATCTATTTTCATGTAAACTTCTGTGATATGTATTATTATAGTTTGACATCGCCCGCCACTAGTTAGTTTGTTTGTAGTGTAAGGTAAACCCTCAGTCGCAGGTTCTTTCTACCCTAATAAGGAGCTTGCACGAGATGGAGCCAATTTATAACCCCTACTCAGCATGCTTGCAACAATTTGCAATTGGCTTTTAAAATAAACATGTTATTTATTTTTATTATTTAAGCTGGCAAACCCTCAACATTATGAAAACCCTAAAACAATATTTTTAAAATTTGTAATATTTTTTCTAAATTAAAAATAAATTTATAAAAAATAAATTAAAAAATAAATTTATTAAATTTTAAAAAAAGAAAAAAACCCTCCTAAAAGATTCTCCCAGCCAAATGTAAGCCAGAGTTGCATTCAGGCACTAGTATTTGTACATAATATAATAATAAGGCCATGGCCCATCCATCAGACACTAAATGTTAGAGTCTCTAGACTCTTTGTACAGGTATCTGAGTTACATTCGGATCATTTTTCAATGATGGTACTCAACACAACTCGTCAACCTTACACGAGGCTCTCTACCCAAACCCTAACCCCTGAAGAGCCTCAAGATAACCATGAAGTACTATTATTGTTCGGTGTAGGGTTTAGTACTCACCGACCTACCTAAATGGGTGTTATAGTTTATAGTTTATACCCAATTGTCTGTGTCATGCCTACTTTGTGATCCTCCTTCAAATCCCCCGATCTGGGAGTGAACACCCTAAACAAGGGATGAACCCAAAAAAACAAAAAACAAAAAACCATATTTATCAACTTGGTTCTTGCTCATGTTAGTCTCCACTTTGATGAACCCATGGGTTTAATGTTCTAAGCTAGGGCAACTATTTTGGGATGATCTATGGGCTATAGGGTTGATGCTAGAGGGCTATAGAAGTGTTTGGCTAAGGCTATGCCTATGACTAGAACTAGGGTTTGTTAAGGCTAGATTTAGGACAAGGGCTCGTTTTATGGGATGAACCTCTTAGGATTAGAGTTAGAGTTTATAGCCAAAAGTTGGAAGGTTTGAGGCCCAAAACCTTAACCCCACTTGATTCTACCTAAGTTAACCCCCAATGAATTTGGTTGGGCCAAGTTGAAGAACCCTAACACCTCAAGAAAGAAACTGACACACAAAAATTAAAATGGTATAAATATAAAATTGTATAGAAAACATTTTAATGACAATTTGAATGTTCGCAACAATCAAATGATATTTAGAAAACCCTAGTTACAACATAGTCTTTGTTGCAATGAGGTTATTGATTCCAAGCAATGATTCAAGTAGTCAAACTCAAAGTGCATGCAAGTGGTAAATGAAAGTTGTTTTATGCCCAACTTCAAAAATTGTTTTCATGGTTCCTTGTTAGTCATGTTGGCCAACTTTAATAGTTGTCCATGGTAAGGTATGTTCAACAACATTCTTCCAACACATGTTTATTTAGCAAAGATGTCATGCCTTTGTTAAATAAACATAAGTTGGAAGAATGATGTTGTCATTAATGGGGATACATGAAAGGAGGTGGTAATGGACCCTTGCATGAGCATGTGTGTAATTGCAAAGTGACAAGTTAAAGCAATTTTTGGCGGTGGCAAGGATCAATGGTGCATTTTGTTGTCAAGTTCTAAGTCTTGCAACTCTTTGAACTCAGAACTTCGACTTTTGGGTTTCAATCGAGGAAGTTGAAACATCTCTCACAAGTGTGGTTTATGAACGACTTTATAGATCTAATGAATTACAATATGGTACTTCAAGGACCTTATTAGATTTAAGTTTTAACAATTGGGCTCTTATTTATTTATTTATTTTTTCCATTTGTGTGAAATAGTTAATGAGCTATATGATTTTCTTTTAATACCCATAATTTTCAACACTTGAATGATATTATTATTATTTCAATGGTTGTTGAAAAAACAATCAAAAGGATATCATTAAGGTATGTTCAAGTGGGTATCACTTTGAACCTATTACTCTTAAATAAGTTCATTTAGTTTTCCAAAACAACAATTTTTAATGGATTAAGCTACAGTTACACAATACCCACAATGATACATGTCCAACATTGATATTAACCTAAAATGTCATAATTTAAATCATATCAATTGAACACTTGTTAACTCTATTCCTTTTTTGTTTGTTTAAGAATTTTGGTAAATATTAATCTTATGTTATTGGTTTTTTTAATATTTTGTGGTTCGACATATCATTATGCATGTATTTATATTTTGCAATGTGAATCAACTATAGAATTTTTTAAAAAAAACCCAAACAAAATCCATCCCAAAATCCATATCTACAACAATACAACATCTAGAGTAATTTGAAAACAAATGCAAACAATATAGAATTGAAAACAAAAAATAGGACACAAAATACTATGTAGTATCAATGTTTTTTTCCATCAAATCTCTTTCTTAACTCCTATCGTGAGCTTATTTTCATTCTCAAAACTATTCCATGTCCTAATGGTCACAAACTCAAAACTTCTGATTTCCCATCATGAACATTGAATTCAAATTCTTAATCAATTTTAATCACTCAATCCTATGCTGTCACTTTGTCCTACAGTAACACTTCCTTTTGTCCACTATATCCAATGTTGATAATACAATCTATCCATTTTGTACAATGGTGATGGAACAAATTTGAAACAACTTTGGTCTTGACAAGTTTGATCTAGTCAATGTTTTTAAAATTCTTCTTATGTTTCAAAAAAATCCCAAAGTTGTTCTAGTTTTTGATTCCAAAGTTCCTTATCCATTTCATGTTCCAAAGCACTTCCGATTTTCACATGCTTGAAGAAATATACAAAATTGTTTCAATTGATGTTCTTAAAATTTTGCATTACATAATGAACAAGTTAATTTTGAATGAATTGGAAAGAATTTAAATTAACCATATATCCAACTTCAACACCACCCTCATGTATGATATGAATGTTGATGTCATGTACTCTAATGTTTTAAGTGTTTCAACATTTATTGCAATGAAATAGATGTCAAGTTTTTCATACACTACACCAATGTTGTCTTATGGGCATTTTGGTTTTGACTACAATGACGTATTGAGAATTTGTTTAGCTTGTGGTGTATTTTAAAATCCAATTCAAAAACTAAAGCCCGTGTTATCTTTAATTTTCTCTCACATGTCCATGTTCATTCTTCTAGCATGGCATGCACACCAAAAACATTTTGCGATAGTTTAATGGGGAAATGATAATCCAATTTAAGATGCATAAGTTGAATTCTCAATTTAACACTTAACATTCATTTCCAAGTCTACTATCACTAAAACATTGCAAGGACACCAAAATAAGCTTCAACATTCAACATGGAATAATTTATTCCGAACAAAGGGAATATGTAATCATTTCATTGAAATGATCCAACAAAATTTCACAATCTTAGCAAAACACACTCATTGGTGATGGTGTTCATTTTACTTGGAAAGATTGGGTGACCTTCCATAGTCACAAATCACTAAAGCCCATAAAATTACATCTGTTAAAAACATTATTTTGGAGTGATTCAAATCATTTGGTCCCAAATGCTTAACAAGATGCAAAGGTGAATTTTGCATCAAATTTAATGTCATTGTATATGCAAGAGGTGATATGTGCATTTTATTTTGTTACATGTGAAAAGGTCTCAATTGTGCTAATTGTAAAATTCAAACAAGATATTAGTTTGTTGCTTAGGTTCAATCCATCCCAAAGCTTAAAGGGTTGCATGTAATCTAATTATGCAATAACAAAAAAACACAATTGAAGGTCTTAATACAAGGTTTCAATTATTGTTGTTACGTTCAAGATATTGGATAGGTTTAGTTTTGTTAAAACCATGTTTAAAGCCAAACATTGCAACTAGTCTTAACTTAAAAATTGGAACTTAATTTAGATAGGTTTTATAGGCTTTTGAAATAGGTATCGATTTTCTTAAGTGATAAGTATGATTTTAAAATTAGGAATGAGAATTGGGCCTTATGTTTTGAGCAAGTGGTTACATTATAATGGTTGTATGATGTTTTATTATTATATATTATTTTATTGTTGTTGCAAAAGCAAGAACAAAGTGGGGAGTTAGTGAAGCAAGTGTACACACACATATGACATTTATTAAAGTAGTAAACGGAGAATCCTTAAATGCTCCTCATTGGAATGTAAAAACAATGCATTGCATACTAGTTGAGCGCATAAGTCTCTGAGAACCACTTTTTAAATGCTATTGAAGGCACTTCCAAAAAAAATTTTAAAAATCAAAACTTGACCCAAAGGTTCTTTCCAAATAAAAAACAATACAACATGCTTTCAACCATTTTGAATGCTAGAATTTTAAACATGGGTAATACACGAAGATTTCTTCCATGGCTTGAATCTACAATAATTTGATCTAAAATCACATGCACATATGGGCCATTAAACTTGTTTACATTAACTCCTTAAAGTTGGGTTTGGGGTGAATTTACATGTTTTTTTATCAAAATCAATATGATTGGACAATGGATACAATGTTCAATTTGTTTTTGCTAAACAAATGGTTAGAAAATCCAAATCTTTGACAATAAATGAAAAGACATTGAATGATGGAAACAAACGATAAAATTAGCAAAAAAAAGTTTTGTTGAAAGGTTTTAGAAAAAATTGAAACCAAATTAAACTCACAACTTTCAATTCAAATTGGATCCTCCAGTATATCAAATTGTATTAAAAGCCCACAAAATAGTTCCATTCCTTTATAAGCAATTATGTATATATTATAGTCTATACTTTGAAATTAAGTTTATGACATAAAATAAACATTACATGAACTCCCCAAAAAGAACCTTCAAGTCTCTTTGTCAACATATATTCAATGCATTTGGTTACAAATTACAAGCTCGTGATTAAAAAACGACATGCATTCACATCCTTGATTCCAATTGTCTAGGACAACTAGTTCACACAATCAAGATTTTCTAGCACTTCATAGATCAACATTGAAATTTCCATCTTGCACATGAATAATCTCACATCCATTTTGAGGACTACCTTAAATTGAAAATGTTTTTAAAAGGGGGACCTTCCAAGACCATTGTTGCAAAGGGACATGGAATACACCTCTCTAACTAAATACTAGTCTCTACATTGTAACTTAAAAGCTCTAAATTACATAAACTCAAGGTGTAAACTTGATATGGTTTATCCTCACCATTTGGTTAGATGTCTACTAAACACTCTTACAACCCTAATACCATTTCAGCTTAATCTTTAAACCTCATAATTATCTACACCCTTCAACCCAACCCTTTGATTGGCTCTCATGTCTGCATTTAATTTCCAATGAAACAAGTTGGTTCGTATTTCATTTTCTTGCGATACCTGTCAACTATCATGGGAATTAAAAAAAAACTTGTGTTTACATTCATAAAGGGCCCTTGGCAACAACTTTACCAAAATTAGGTCCATTAAAAACTATGTCTCACATGGGCCCTTATTTCAATAAAGCTCAATGCCTTGGGCTTTATTTTACATGTTCATTCTAGTTTGGTCTTGGAATTGGGTGCAAGGATTATTTTGTGGAAAGTATTGACCAATGTTGTGCAATGTATATTATTTAAAATATATCCTCAAGTCAAAGTATATACTTCTTTTTGAATTGGGTTTACCCATCAAGTAAAGATATATTAGCACAAAAACTTTTCACTCTTGAGATGGGGTATAGGTAGACAAAAATTGTGGTTTAAAGTAGATGAGTAAGGTTCAAGTACTCATATTCGTATTCCCTCTATGAGGTAAAAAATGGGTATGTTTTGAATTTAATTAAAAATGAAGAAAAATGTCCATATTTTGGGAAATATTGAAACAAATTTCAAATGTCAAACCCAATCAGATCTTGCACAAACCTCATGTTAAAGCGCAAAAATCAAAATGTTTGATTCATCATTGAATACAAATGTCCACAAACATTTTTTTTTTAAAAAACCTTTTTTGAAAGATGTAACTCAACTATTTAACGCCAAACATACACACAAATAAAATGTTGCAACTAAGGAAATTTGTGAAGCTTGTGTGATCAAACATCCACTATGTTCAACCATCTTTTGACCCCAACAAATTTTAACTCTCATGGCCTACGTATCCTAATCTTACATACCCAGATATCCACACATATCCCCTCCCAATGTCTAGCATATATTTAAGGAGTATGAATAGGGTATAATTCTTCATAAGTACACATGCTTCCTACTATGTGCACCATGTAGGCTAAAATAAGTAATATACCCTATCCATACCCAATTGAGTATATTCGAGAAACAACATACCCTCACAACATCAATATAAAACTTCATATTCGTATTGAGATGAGGTCAATATATTACCTCAATAGCCATACCAAACTTGGTACACACTTGTATTTTAAGGATGGGAAGTAGTGCTTCAGGTCATACCCAACTAAATATGTTCTTCAACATCAATGCACAATATCAATATCAATACATATATATATCAAGTTTTGGAATCTAATATTATATTGATAACCTATAGGAAAAATAACCCATAACAAAAGGGAAAAGCTAATGTATATACTAGTATATAATACATAGTATATATAGTGTACCCACCACTCACAATCCACATTTTTCCCATTAAGAAAACATCACCAAGCTACCTTGAATTGTGTGCATCTCTCTCATGATCATTCTTGTCATATTATTAATTACTTTCACAATGATTGTGACACGAAAATTAAGGCCCAATTAAATTAAACCAGGGACACCAAAGGGTACAAACCAGAGTTAAGAAGGGTACTCTTTTACACCCATATATAAATTTGTTTGTGTGTGTGTGTGTGTGTGTGTGTGTGTGTGTATACCCTGAGGATAAAACCCAATAATAATATATATATTAACATACCTTACCCTTAAGGAGTCAAACATACCTTTCACCTTACCCTAATCTTGGTAAAATCAAGAGTGGGTATATATATATATATATATATACCCATGTTTGGGGTTTTTACTTACCCTGGGGTCTGAATTTTGATAGGGTTGCCTTTACTCTTGGGATAAAATTGTGACCCTAAAACAATAGCATTATATCCATATTGGGTTTTATTTTACGGGTAGGTTGTGAAATTTTGGCGGTGTACAAAACCCTTAGTCTAAGGGTAAGTTTGTGGAATTGAAGGGTAACAAAAGGGTATATTTCTCCCCAAAAAAAACCCACTACACACCCTTTTGTGTTCTCATACTACCACCATATACCCTTCTCTCCCCCCTTCTTCTCACCCAACCCCTTTTACCCCCTAGTTCTTTCCTTCATGACACTTAAGCTAACAATATCTCATGCTTGGCTGACATCTAAATTGGCTCACCCTTCCAAATGGTAGGTAGGTAAAGGGGGCCAGGTTTTCTGACTGCAACCCTAAACCTCCCCCATCCCCTCCCCACATGAGAGAGAGTAGCACATGGGAAGCTTGGTTTAAGTTTATTATTCACATGGTGTGAAATTTCTAGTTCAGCTGATTCTTACTTATTAGCCCATTTGAGATTAAGGTAGTAGTAGTGTCTTCACTTACTCATAATGCTTTGTTTTAGTAATTGAAATCCTTTGGGTTGGAAGATCAAATTAGATTAATGTAGCTTTGCAATCAAGATCTTGGGTTGGAAGATCAACTGGAGAAGATTACCTACTTACATGTTAATTATTGTTTACTACCTACCTACCTACCTACCTTCCTCCCTCTCCTACCTACTTACCTACCTCCCTCCCTCTTAAGCCTTTCTTACAAACTTATTGACACTAGGTGCCAGTTTTCACTATTTGTTTGGCATTCATTAGTGGACCCATTGGATTGGACATCCCTTTTAGGGTGTGGAAGAAAAGGCAAAATTTTGAACTTGTTTGGGATTTCCTAGGTTTGAGAAACATGGGATTATACCCAAACTTCAAAACATGAGGCCATTGGCATATGTGTGTGTGTTTGTGTTTGTGTTTGCATCATCATACTTGACATCATGAGATTTAAATTAAAATATACAATGCCTTATAATTAAAAAATATTTAACTCCTTTCATTTCTAGGTCAAGTCTCATGAACATCTATTTCATAGAGTTTGATTGCAATTTAATTTTTGTTTTTGGTCTTCTTAAATTAAGTGCACATGGCTTTGCAACTAGAAAGTGACAATTGAGATATATTTAGACTTGCCATTTGTGGATTTTTCATATGGAATAGTTTTAATGGTGGCCTTAATTGGTGATCTATTTCTTAAAGTTTAGGGTTCTTTGTGCCTAGCTTAAAATTTGTTACCCTTGCACAAATATGATTGACAATTAAAATTCACATAGTTTGTAGATATCAAAAGTTGATTTGACATAATTCAAAATTTTAAATGCCATATAAGATTTTATTCAAGGACTAATTGATTTTCATGTACTGATTTCAACATGAATTGCATATGAACATTTGTAATAATGGTCAATCATAATTAGCTTAGTATTGAATCTATATATTATTTAAAACTAGGAATTAAAAATCATCATTTGACATAGGTATGAATCTCATAACCAATTATATTTTCTAATTTTTAGAGTTTACTTTTGCAACATTGCCAAGTACCCATTTATGTTTAGTGAGATTATAAGTTATACAAAATGCTAAGTTCTTTCAAAACATAATGCTTGTCCCATTGTCCAATGCTTTCAACAATAAAATCATATAAATCGTGTTAAGACCTTCAATTTGTGGGACAATTTCAAGCATCCAACTTGTGGATCCCATTTCTTTTAATCATCTTCTCATGTTACAACTTATTGAAATGAGGAGTTGTAAGGAAAAAAGTTGGTCAAATGGAACATTATTTCCATCTTGATTTCGATGATTTTCATTATACAAAGGGGAGACATTTGAGCCATGTTCAAAGAATTTGAAATTGAATATAGTTTGAGTCCTATACCAATTATCAACATGACTCATGAATAAAATGGGAGATCATTTGTGGAAAAATTTACATTGATAGCAAACATTATTCAATTTATGAATATTTCATTTCAATCTTTTTTAATCAATTCACAAAGTTTACAAAGTGTTTTGGAGGTATGGATGAGTGAGGAAGGGAAACCCAATTATTGAATAAATTGTGAACTTAAATCAATTTGTTTAAAATTGCTTATTTCCATGTTCATTGATGGATCTAAATGCTTGATCATGAATATCATTAATTAAATGAAACGAATGACTACTATGTGATTCAAATGTCACATGCATGTTTAGTTGATTTTTCATTAAAAACAAGAAGAAATGGATGGACAACATTCATGAGCAACTTTCCTTGGCCACATTGCTTTCCAATCAAATTTCATCACATGGAATACATAAGGCAACACAAATGCCATTAGGCTTGTTCAATATGTTCAATATGCCTCTTTCTTTTAATAGTGTGAATATCTTTGGGAAATGCATTTGTTTTGAAGTTTGAATGTAAACATTTGTTGGCAAAAGGCCTCTAATCATATATTTTCGAGTAAAGATTGTAAGTACCACCATTCATAAATAAGGAATTAAAAATTAATTTCTAACACAACAATTTCACCAATGTCATTTTGGAAAAAGGCCACATGGTTTCCAAATGCCTATTTTCCCATGCAAATTCATCATATGATGTATAGGTACATTTACATAGCTAAGGACTTGTACATCTCTTTGCACTCCCCTACAAGTTCTACTATTTATCCAAACTCAAAAGCATATTTCATTTGTCCTTTGCCCTTTTACAAATTTCAACTAATTTTTTTTTATTAAGAAAACATTCACATTTCATCATAATTATACATCAACTTCCAAATTGTAAGGCGTAATTAGGACAAAGATATGAGGAGAAAGTTAAGAAGGAAGAATTTTATCTTTTTGAAATTGAAAGTTGACATAATTCAACCACCCAATCCCATTTTAGAGAACTTAATAAATTCTAGAAACATAATGAAAACTTGTTCATATGTGAATATGCTTCTTTTCAATTTGATTGCTTTATTTTCTATGCATGTGTAATGGGCCTTTTTCAGAAAGGATGAAAAACACAAGTGTAATGATTTTTAAAGTTATCAATGTGTATTGAGATGTTAGATGTTTGTGCTATGAAATCAGTTCAAACTAACAATAATTAAAATAGGAAATCTTCAATCAAGTTTCGAAAAATGAACTCACAATTAGTTACACCTCATGAATATGCCTCAAAATGTGAGGTCAAATGAAAACTACATCGTTTCCAAAGTTTTTCCTTTATCTGAAAAACCCACAAAATTATCACTTATTCCTCTAGTTTCTCCCTTAAAGGAAGAACCCATACAATTAGTTTCATAAGAGCACCTTCACCAACACCCTTTATTGGGGCCTCTAGAAGTGTTTATCACATTCAACATGATCTACCATTGTTTCCCAATCCCCATTCATAAGTGTGAAATTTCTCACATTTTTCATGTCCTTTTGCATGAACCACATGCAAGCGACATGCAAGTGAACTAACATTCAAGTACTAGTTCACTAAGGCAACACTTTCAAAACATTTGAAGAAATCAATTCAACAATCTCGTCGACAACATAATTTTTCTTTTTCACACATTCACATAACCCAACTTAGGCTAACATTATTACAACACAAATTTTTTAAGTGACATTTTACTATAACTCAAGAGAACTCCTCAAAACAACTCCCATTCTAACAATCTCATTGGCCGCACTTTTTTTTTCCTCTAAAACTAGGCACAAGCCTATATTCTTCAGACCCACCTGGTATAAAATTGTGTATATATTTTAACACTAATATTACATCCCTTGTTTGTTTACAAACACCATTCAAAGAAAAAACATCAAGGTCGTAAGTAGTACTTTACTTCCCATGCACACTAGTGTAGTGTACCCTTAGAGTCAAGTTCTTAAAATTGTCCTCCTCTTGTTCATCCTCCTCCTTCTTTGATGTAACAAGCTTGATTGTTGGCTACAAGGACTCTCTTTCTCTCTCCTCTCTTTTGCTCACATGCTTGTACATGGCCATTTACATGGTTATACATGACTATTTATATACATAGCATTTTGACTCACAAAAATGGGGGTTTTTTTTTTTAATTTAAAATTTATTTTTGTTCTATTTTATTTTTTATTTATAAATTTTCTGTATGATATAAGGTCAAGTTATATCAAGATGGGTTTTTTCTTATGGAAAATCTACAGCTAAAACAATGGCCTGAAGCATGGTTTTTTTTTTTTTTTTTTTCCCCTTCCCCCTTGTTTTCCCCTCCCCAATTATGTGATGTAGCCAATTTCTGATGATTATCCACATGAGGATGTAGCCAAATTTGGTTAAAGACTAGATATGAAAGTAGAAAAGTTTAAGCATCTTTTTTTAATTTTGGCTAGCTATCTGCTGGAACCTGTAATTTTTTTAAAAAGTGGTGAATTAAGGTCCCCAAAAATAATTCACAAAAATATTTTTTACGTGTCAAAATCATATTTTTTCAGGTTGAAAAAATGTGAAAAAATTTGAACCCCCTGCAAAAATACACTGGCCTGAATCCAGGAATGCACCAACCCCATTTTCCCATTTTAAGGCCATTTCAATCGGGCCCATAGTGAACCAGCACCGAGCACCACACCATCCATTGGATGCCCAATATTACTCTATTGTGGATGAACCTCAACCGAGTTAATATTTGAATTCACCTTGGTAACCCAATTTTGTGGGAAATAGGTCTCATATATAGGTAGATAGGTAGGAAAATAGGTAATTACTAGGTAAGTAGATGGTTTACACATAGATAATGGCTGTTTTTACTACCTACCTACTAACAACCTGCTTGTGGGTTGTTAGTAAATAGGTAGTTTAAAAAGGCTTAACTGAGCTAACCACGATGGTTAACTAGGGACCTGAAACCCAACTGAAAACTGTTTCCTGACCACTTACCATCCATTCCATCCATCCATCCATCCATGGTTCAATTGGCCAACCTGAAGAAGATCCATGAAGATCATCATCAGAAGAAATGTGTAATCTAGATGATGATCCACCAGATGCCTCACTCCACCAGATGCCATTCCCTTCTTGCTGCTCTACTTAATGACTTCATCCAGAGAATTTGCATGGCATTTGAATTGGTAACGAATCCGTGAAAGGTGTGCCATGTGATGGACAAAGTTTGAAGCAACTTTCCCTTAGAAATTGTTCACAATAATAACATGCATCTATCTCTTCTTCAGCTTCAATCATCTACTACTAAACTTGTTGGGTAGCCTAGTTGCTGTATCAATACTAGTGTCCAGTACTTTTCCAAACATACAGCAGCACTCTAGCATGCCTGGACCTTCTTTTGTTTCCCCTTCTTGTTGATGTTGTGTTGTTCTCAAAGAAGAAGTTCATTGAGTGCGAAGATATGGACTGTAGGAGTTGCAATTTTTGGATCCAACTATGGAACCCGGAAAGAAAAAAAAAAGTGTTCACATTTACAGTCTTAGGAAAGGCATGAGCTGAAATAGGTCGGCGCCATTGTAGCCTTTTTTTTTCTCTGGCTAAATTTAGTGATTTGGCTAAAAGAGAATTCAAAATGGCTAAAACTATGTGGTTTTTTTGGGGGTTTTTCTACTTGCCACAATTTCTTTTCCGGTTGTTTTTGAAGTATTGACAGATTTCTCTATTGGGTTGTAGCATGTAAAACCAAAATTGTGAAGGAATCTTAAAGAACACTTAAGTCTTCTTTCAACAGATGATGTCCAGTGGGGTTTTGTGACTATGCAATTCTCCACTAGTTGGATTACACAATTCTCTCATACATTACTAGTTGGAGAATGCGTTCAATCATTGTGCATATATATGAATTGCAGAAGACAACAAATTATGCATGAAATTATGCATTCATTCGACTCCTACCTAGTTATCTGCAGGTTAAGTTGGGAGGATGGGTTTTAGAGTTTCTTTCATATTTCATTATAAGTTTCAGTTTGCTAATTTTTTTGATTTTCCTATTGTATCCTCACATGACCAAATTCGCCCAAAAATTCACCACATTTCTATCTAGATGATAATCCTCCCATAGTGCATCATTGTTGGAAACTTATGTGTGAAATCCACACACATCACCTTGATCAACCCCCAATGTAATGTAATGTAGGGACGGGGTTAGCATAGTTGCAAGTCCAAATCTTGTAACGAGTTGGGAGACATCTTATGAACTTTGAACATAATTTGTGATTCTTGCTATTATTACAAACAACCTTAATTTTTATCAGTGGGAAGAAAACTTGGATTTATTATTATTATTATTATTATTATTTTGTGGATGAAGGAATGAACTTCTTCTTTTGCCAAAATAAAAACCACCGCCCAAATCAAGGAAGGAAGATGTGAAAACCAAATTGGGCATAAAAATTTGTTAACAGCCTCCTTTAAACCTCTTGTTGCACAGTTCCCTATGCAGATCTATCTATCTACTTCAAGCTTGTGAGTTTTGAAAAGAAAAATTGTACCCATTGGAGGACCCAGTAAGTAGTACGTTGCAACTCCTTCTTCAATAACTTCTTCTCTGGCTCACCGCTCTTTATAGGTTCAAGACGATCCCTTCACAATTTCCGTGCTTTGTTTTATTCTAAGGAGTACACCCGTGTTTCCCGCAAGTTGCCCAGTGCAATGTCGATATACTTACAACATTGGAGAAATGGTCAAGGGTACATGAATATGTGGCAATCTCGGGTGGTAGCAGTAGAAGTAGTAGTAGTAGTAGTAGTCATGGTACTACTAAAGACTCTTACACAAATGCGAAACTATCAAAGAAGCACAAAGGTCAATTCTTCCCACTAAATGGAAGTCTTTGAGAGGCTTTTTACAATGGACCAGAGTGTAGAGGGTGGTGGGTAAAAAGGAAAAATCTAGCTTGTTGTGGAGCTCACCCACATGGAACCCACATGAGAAGAAGAGTTTGTCTTGTCACATGTAAATGCAACACACATGAGAAGAAGAGTTCTTCTTGTCACATGTTAATCCAATACTTGAGAGGGGGGGATTTTCAAGCCTAGCAGCTCTGTTTACATTAGACCCACTTCTGTGCTTCTAGAAGACAAAAGCTCTTTCAAATTGGTGAACTTCTTGTGGCATTTAAAAAATCAAATCCCAAACTAATTTTTTTTAAAGAATCTTTGGAACCCTGAAGTTACTACTTTTCCTCTCACTTCCTTATTTCCTCCTTTGCATGGAATTCTTTGATTGAAATAAAGAAACTGCGTCAAAAGGTAAAACCCCACCAGTGGCCTGGCATGGCATCATGTGTGGACCCTTGATTGAGCCCATCAATTGGTTGCGAATGGCATCATGTGACCAACCAAATTTAGGGTTTTTTTTGGGTTTCAAGTTTTATCATAATCTATGATGAGCATGGAAAACAAGCAAGAAAGTAATAGTGCAAAAAAGTTGGCTCGCTAATTGGATCAAGCTTCACATCCTCGTAAGGGGGTGGGTGACAGTGTGAGGTGCGGGTGGGGTTCAAGATGTTATGTTCAAACTCTACCACCCACGTTGCAAACAAGAACACAGAAGCAATTTGCCGAGTCAAAAGTACTTTGCTCATGTGAATACAACCTTCAGAGAAAAAAACACTGCACTTAAACAAAAACTCGGTGCACTTCTTCTCGAGCAAAAGGTTCTTTTCCCCTTACAGTTTGATCAGCAAATTTTACACTGATCCTCACAAGGGTGGTAAGCTTTTGCTTGCACAACCCAGACTTTGTACACCTATCCAGTAATTAATTTGTTCCTTTCCTTTTGCCACCCTTTTCTGTTGAAGGTTCCAGAACTTAATCCAGAACCCTAACTAAACCCCCTTTAAATTGAGCAGTTTATGGTCAACTTGTTTTTATAACCCTTTTGATCCCACCAAGAGGTTGAGTTTTGCTCCACCTTTTTTTTTTT
>Ga0116231_10003448_pt1 | contig 32860 bp, 39 predicted proteins | sample S1TSphgellanicum_2_FD_89695 | JGI IMG/M metagenome (GOLD analysis project Ga0116231, IMG submission 89695) | Host-associated microbial communities from peat moss isolated from Minnesota, USA - S1T2_Fd - Sphagnum magellanicum MG | ecosystem: Host-associated > Plants > Peat moss > Unclassified... | reverse complement strand
TTTTTTTTTTTTTTTTTTAAATTAAATATGAAAAAAAAAATATTAAATTAGATTTATTTTTTAAAAAAGATTGTTTTTTTTTTTTTTTTTGGGGGGGGTCATTTTGAGATCTCCCAAACCACGATGCCCATTGTTGTGTGCTCAATGAATATAGGTGCATTGAAGTGGTTTCAAAATGTTTAGACCTATGGTGCAAGAATTATCAAATATTGAACAATTTTGTCATTGCAAAATCAATGAAATAAAAAAATCATTTTAGAGAAATTGGTGTGCACTCATATTATTCTTGGAAAATGTTCAAGGAGTAGGATTTTATGGAGGTAGTTTTGTAATTTTAAAACCTAAAAAACAAGAAATATTTATTTTTGAATAATCGTCATCATTGAAATTCAATACTAATTCAGTTTTCAATTTCAATTATTAGATATTGAGTTCACACTTGGGCCAACAAGACAAATCACATAAGTACAACCTGAAAATGAAGTCATAAAACACTCTAAATAATGCTAGTTGGGGGAAAAAATGATTATTTAAAAGAAGATTTATGTATTGAAATTGATAATTGTACATTTTGTCATCAAGGATTTTTTATTTTTCAATATTCTTGAGGTCAAATAATTGACAAAATTTTCCAAATAAAAACAACCAATTTAGTCAAAATTAGATCGGAAAAACATATTTTTCCAATATTTCTTTTTTTAGAAAATCACTAGGTTATAAAAACTTAGTCCCAAGAACAAAACATATTTGTCATTTAGGGCACATATAAAAAAGAAGTTAGCTACAACATTCTATGTAATAGGCCAAATTGCATGGTAAGTGGTAGTTAGAATATTGTGAACTCACCTTACAACCCTATTCATTTTGACAAATAATTTCGGCCTTTGATTTTTTTGTGAGAAAAATTTCAGCATTTCTGAAAATAATATACTTTGTGTGGAAGTTGCCAAGGTACCATGGTATTGCAAGATCAAAAAAGGCACGATCCTTTCACACAAGAAATCCTAAACAAAACTCAAGTTTGCAATTATGGTCAAGTTATTGCAATTTCATTTTTCATTTTTCATTTCAATGTGAAATTGGGTCTTTCAAAGGCATTGAAGTACATTTTGTCAATACATTTTTTTGGGGATGTAAAGAGTAAAATAATTCTAAAAGCCACCCTTTCAAAGTAGGTCCACCATTCTATTACATTGTCCCAACAATTTGGTTGTTATTGTTGCTACCATGTGTCATTATGTAGTACTACAATCTTTCTTCCACAAAAGGGAATATCAAAATTACCTTTGAATCATCAATGTTGCCTCTACTCTATGATCATTTTTCTTTTTTGCTTGTCAAAGGATAATTCCAACTTCCTTTCAACAATTTCTTGTAAATTTTCCAACTTTTTGGAATTGTTCCTCTACAGAAAATAAACTATATATGTATATTTGGATTTCACATGGATTGAGATGCTTTCCTTTTTCAATGAAGTACTTTTGTCATTTTGGCCAATTGCATATGACATCCCACTTGGTGGTAGTGGTAGAAGCATCGTGATGATGACCCTTATGTATGTACTTGCAAGGCCTTATACATTTAAGATTAGGACGAACCTTGTGCATAAAGTGTGGAGGTGAGTGTTGTTTGAGATGCCTTTGAACCACCCAAAGTCCAACCCATCATAGCGTGTAAGATGGGAAACCCAACCACAACATCATTGCCAAGAATATCATGATGGTAGCCAAAAAACCACAAAATAGAGGAGGAATTGAAAAAAAGGTACCTATGGAATTTTAAAAAGGTTGTTGGAAATTTGTGTTTTTTTATAAAGTTCAATATATATTAGGGGTGATAGCATGGAAGTCTCATATAATATGAAAAATTAGCAATATGCAAAAATTTGAAAGTCACAAAAAATGGAAAGCTAAAACTCAACCCAACCACCAAGACAACCCCTTACATATGTGTTTATGGGTTTGTCTAAGTACAAGTTGATGACATTTTTGTCATGATTCACGCTTAGTAACTTATATATATATATATATATATATATATATATATATATCCTATATACATTTCAGCTATGGAAAGTAAGGCCAACCATTACAAGCCAGCTAAGTCATCAATATGCAAAAATGATTGGATGAAACATTATAGAACACCCACATGATAGGTTGCCATTAATTTTGGTTCCCGAGTATTGTCATGCAGCATCTTGAGCAAAAGAGCATAAGAACTCTTCCTTTTGTTCATCAATCTTTGTTTGAATTCTTCACTAGCTAGTGTAGAACCCACCAAACCAACCAAACCAAGCCAAGCCAAGCCAAGCCGACCCAACCCAATCCAACCCAATCCAACCCATTCCAGCATGCATAATTTGCAATGGTTGAGAATGTACAAACACTCAACTTCAAACAAAATGTTCATGGCTCATGATAGGCCCATGTACCCCCAATCCTTTTGGATTCCGCCAATTACCATTTTTCCCAATACTTTGCATGTGGATCTCTTTCTTTTTGAGAAGTTAAGTTATGTATGTACAATGACTTATGTTTCCCCCCACCCCCCCACCACTTTTGCATATACTTTCTTTTCAGGTGCAAACAAATAAGTTGGAAAAATCCTGCAATTGTTGAAGTCCTGGACTGGAGACCCAACAATACCAAAACAAAGGAGAAGAACAACACCTACCAATTGTTGTTGTTGTTCATTTCATTACACATAATGGTGCATTCATTCACACTTGATGTTAAGTTAGTGTTAAATGAAAATCTAGGTGGCATCCTAGGTGGCATCCAATGTTAAATGGGCAACAGCTTAATTTTAAGTGAATTTTAACTTAACGTAAAATGTTCACTGTAGGTTAAGTAGGTGTAAGTCCTAAATGACTAGCATTGTGTTAGGGGACTCAACGCTAAAGTCTGTCCCTAACACCCAAGTGTGAATGCATCTTTCAGGGGTGAACATGTAGATGCAAATGTGAGACTGTGTATGGTGATATCCCGAGGGTATCAACTGCTGAAACAATCCAAGGCAAGTCGGTACGGCAAGGACAATTCGCAAGACAAAATGCTTGGCCATGAGATCATGACAATGTTGGTGGATTATTGAGAAAATGGTCGGTTATCAAGGGAGTTGCAAAAGAAAGGAATGAGGAGGACCCACCAAAGAAGAAGGGTTGAAAAGTAACTGAGAGGACCTAAAACCTTTACCAATTGTGTGAAACATATATCCAACAAGGGGTGTGCCAATTACACTCTCGCCTTGCCATTTACATTAAAAAGTATCATCTTAAGGCAAAAGAAGAATTATATATGGAAACTCAAATATTTCACCATGCAAAAATATTATCTTTGAAAAAAACTAGTGTGGTCTGGGCCGTTGGCCCCAGTGTTAGCACGGCCTCAACTGATTTTTCCTTCGAAAACCTGGATTTTTTGGGAATTTATTTGAATTTCCAGCGGCTGCAGAAATCACTTAAAAATCAATATCTCCCACCTTCTGAATCCAAATCTTACCAAATATAATTTCATTAAATCCTGCTCATCTAGATCTTTCCAACAACACCAAAGGCACATTCCAATTCCTCAGAAATTTTTAGTTATGATATAATTTAATTTTCATTGAAAAAAATCATTCAATATTCAAAAACTTTTGCACTGCAAGTCCAAATGTCATGGAATCAAGCCCATGCACCCCTCCTTGTTGAGAGCTTTCGAAAGCAACTAAGAACACGATCTGAAGGATCCCAGTTCAGTTGATCTCATAAGTACAAACAAAACAAAACAAACAAACTACCTTCCTTCATAGATAGATCCTCTAAAAGAAAAATCCCTCAAGATATTAGAACTCTATAACTAATCTCAAGTTTCAACACAAGCCAAAATATCATCTTTCAAAACTCCTCATCTAAAAATAGACCTACTACCTAGGTGCCAAAATCCATTAAGCTACTATACTCTATAATGAATCCAAACACAATATCCTTGCCTAACAAGGCAAGGCCAACAAAGAGAATGGGAGAAAAACCTGAAAAAAACACCCTAGACTTCAAAATGTCTTCCCAACAACAATGACTCACCTCCAAATGGAAGTGGCCTGAACTCTCTGAAGGGCCACCAACACCCTCTACATTAATTTCATATGAAAAGTTAGTTAGTGTGCAAAAACTAAATTTTATAAAGCTTCCTGAAGTTTTGTTCTATATAACATTATTTTTTGTTATTGTTGAGGAATGCATGAAGTTAGTTCCCATGTGTTCCCTATGTTGTTCCCAATACATTAACTTTTTTTTGGAGGAAAATACAAAATAGCTTCACTTTTTATCCCATAGGTACATGTATTCCTAGTAGTTCATTTTTTTAATAGAGGTTGTACCACCAAGTACGGCTACTTACCAAGTACCTTACGTTTCCACATTTTGAGATGCCACCAAAAAATTATTAATATTCGAATTCACTTTGAAGGAGCATTTTATGGCATGGAATTTGGCCTTCTTCATGTTCCCAAGAATCTATGCGTAAGGTCTTTGTTTTGTTGGGATGTGATCATGTTGTAACTTGTAACCTTCCCAAAAGGGGGGTTGGCTCTTTTGCTTTTGGTATAGGCGATAAGCACTTGACAAGGCAATGTGCATGTTTGTGGTTTAGCAATTTTTGAACCAAAGCAACAAGAGTTATTGAATTTACAATGATTTTGGTATCTAGTGATGAATTAAAATTTTCTTAAATGGCTTTTGCACAATTGGATCTTATGGTCTAGAAGAACAACTCTTAGCTCACTTCAATGAGAATAGTATTGGTATGGGTGATATTACAAAATGTTTAATAGACTTGATCAATGGCAAGAAACCCACATGACCCATAAAACCCAAAGTACTTTTACATGCGAGAATATAAACACCCCAAAAAAAAAAAAAAAGTCACAATTGTATAGAAGCTGTCAAGCCAACAATGTTAAGTTGGTGCACTACATTTTTGCAATTTCTTTTGCTTCCAAAGTCAATGAAGAAATGGTTATTAGAAAAGGCAAATCTAGATCATTAACCCATAAAACATATGAAGATGTGAAAACTCCTTCAAATACGATTTTCAAGGAGTATCAATAAATAGTTCACAAAATAGAACACTCTAAAACCATAACAAATTTATTACCAACAACCCTAAACAAACCCTAAACCTATATTCTAAAACATAACAAACATATTGCCAACAATCCTAAACAAACCCTAAACCTAAACAACCTTAAACAAAAATGGGCAAGAATGATGAAGATAGTTCTTAACTAAGTGTTGTTAGCTTACATTCTAAACACAAATATAAAGAGGAATTCCAAATGGAAATAATCTTGTGTTCAATGGAAATTTAGTTATAGGTGCAGAGATAATATTTGTACACAGATATGGGGCTAAGGAAACCCTAAAATGGTTGTTTCGCCAAATAAGAGAGAGAAAAAGTCTCGACTTGTGTTTTGATCATAAATCATTTGAGCCTTAGTGAAGATGGAGTTTGAATTGGGGACCCAGGTGGGTGGAGGTAATTTTTTCAGGGTGGGGTGGGTATTTGATTCTATAAATGAGCATCAGTTGCCAGTAGAGAGGTTTTCAACCTGGTTATTTCAGGAAGTTTGAAGAACCGCAAGTTCTCATGAAAGAACTGGTAAAGACCTGGAGTTTATAATAGAGTTATCCCTAAAGTAACCATGTCTTCACCTTGTCTTTGGGCCTCCTTTCACCCTCCTATCCCCTCTTTCAGTGGTATCCGCAAAGTAAAGAGACATTTGATTAAATCTCAGTATGGAATGCTCAGGGTTTTGGTGCTGTGTTTTCCTTACTTTACTGACAACTCTAACAACTCTAACAACTGTCATTTGATTTTTAAAAATTACTTTAGAACTGTGGTTATACATAACAGAGAACCGGTTCTTTGATTTTTTTGAGAGCCACAGATATGGATCCAAAACCAGAGGTTTCTATGTCATTTGATTTTTGTCAATTTTTTTTTGAAAGAGCCATGATGGTATACATAAAGAAATCAGGTTCCTTCGGTTTTTTTTTTCCCCACATCCGCGGTCAAGGATCCAAATGATAACTATTGGGGTTCTCCTCCGATTTCTGAAAACTGCCCAGTGTAGGATAATCACCTACCTGCCCAAAAGTCCCAATGTTTTGGTTATTTCAGGGACCAAAAAAACCGACGGTTCTCGTTAAAGAACACGAGTTTATGGTAGGTTAAAAGGGTGATTATTTGATATTTTACAATTTTTATTTTCTAAGAGTCCCGGACATATATTCCTATGTAAGTAAGAAACTAGGGTGGTTCTTTTATTATTATTATTATTATTATTATTATTTGTTTGAGAGCCGTGGCCCTGTATCCCAAGAGCTGTCATGATAACCCTCGGGTCTATTTTTCGACTTTTGATAACCGCCCAGCACTGGGATGTTACATTGAGCCGTCACCCAGGGTATCGGAGCTGATAATTGCGATTATTGAGAAATCAAATACCCGGATATTTGCTTACATTCGGTTCTCTCATTCGTTCCAAAGAGAAATCAAATGACCGCCTCCAAACCTGCCGGTTCTTTAACGAAATCCCCTGGTGGTTCCAAAGTTTGAGGTCTTTGAAACACCTGGTTCTTTGATGCGCAAAATTATTGTTTTCTCAAATACATGGAACTCGCAGTTTCTTCGATGCTGGAATCTCTTCCCCCTCTACCCTGTTTTCCAAAATACCCGGAACCGGAGGTTATTAAAATCACAGCGCCGCCTCCACCCTGGACATTACCTACCTACAACTCACTGGACACTACCTACCTACTTATCTACCTACCGACCTACCCTCCAACCTGGACACTACCTACCTGCCCACCAACCCCATCGAAGTTTGAGTTCGATTTGTTTTGTTGTTTGCTTCTTGTCGTTTCCGAGCGAACATTGTCTGCGCGACAACCGAACTCCAAAGGAGACGTTTGTCGTTGCTATCATGCCCCTCGCTCTCGCCCTCCACCCCCCCCCTTTTCCCCTCTCTCTCTTTCTCTTTCTCTCTGTGTGCGCCATTGCAGAACATGTCTGGTTGGCACAACAATAATAAACAGAAAATACCCACCCAATCCCCAGGACGTAATTTCTTTCGCTCCACACACACACACACACACACACCACTTCCCCTCTTTCTTTTCTGCACTTGTTGCCGTCGTTGCTGGTTCGTTTTTTCCCCTTCCAGAAAGAGTAAGAGCATTGTTATTGTTGTTGTTGGGTCTTGGCTTTTTTCTTTTCTTTTTTTTCCCCCCTTTTTTTCCCTTCCAGAATGAGTGAGAGCTTTGTGTAGGTCTAACGTCATTTGAAAACCGATCTCGAACTCGGTGTTTCTGTTTTTGTTGTTGTGTTTTGGGTTTTTAGGTGGTTTTGTGTGGGCTTTGTTGGGCTCCCTGTATGTATGTACCTATGATGTTGTTGAGGAGGAAGAGTAGGGAGAAGTTGTTGTTGAGCTCCATTGCGCGGACTCATCTCTCGTTGAGTCATTGGGAATCGTTTGTATACGACGAAGATGTTTCTCCTCGACAGTTTTGTGATTTCTGCTGCTGTTTTTAGTAGCCGGGATTTGCGGGTGTGAGCGCGCGCCATTCTCTCACTCAATCGAGAAGCTTCTTCTGATGACAGCAGAGCCTTTCTTGGGTGCTGCTGCAACTTCCTTGACACCCATTTCCAGCTGACACCAACAATTCCAGAAAAAACAATTGAGGAGGAAGGGAACAAAATCAGGGACTCGATCAACCGAGAAGAAACAAAGAAACTGTTTTGTGTTTCTCGAAGATCGTAGCTTACAGATCGGTGCAAAGAAAAGAAGGAAAACTTTAGAGCACAAGTCTCAGGAGAAGACCCAGAGCGAGGCCCGGTTTGTTTCTTGAGGGTGGTGTGGCGATGGGCAGCTTGGGAGCCTCAATGCCAGGCTCTCCATTACCATTACCGCGTCGCAGGGGCAATACCAGGTCCCCACGAGCGTTCACATTTGGAGGTGAGCAGAAGAAAGAAAGATAGAAAGAAAAACTCCCTCCTCCGCTTGCTTCAGACACACGCAGACCCTACAACAAACGCGTGTGTGCGCGATTGATTCTTGCAAACTTCTTTCTTATGTGTAATTTTCTCTTCCAAACTTTTTTTGCTGTGATTTCTCTTCCAGAATTTTTGTGTGATTTTTGTGTGGTTTTGTGATTATGTTTGCAGGTACCGATTGCTCAAGTATACACCCGCAGTTTCTAAGTGTATTGAAGGTGATAATAGCAGTCTCTCTGACTGCAATATGTCTGGTGGTTCTACAACAAGCACCTTCAGATTCCAGACCTAATGATGCAGTAAGAAGAAGAAATAATCTCTCTCTCTCTCTCTCTCTCTCTCTCTCTCTCTGTGTGCCCATCCCCTCAAAACCCACTTCCCTTCTCATGAAATTGCTCCCTTCCTGCAACCCACTTGATGAACAACTCTTGTATCAATCTGACAATCAAAGCATTGTAGCTTCCTTGATTTCATTATGTTCTCAAATGCAAAAAAAACATTCACAGAATTCTAAAAAGAAAAACTGTGGCAATTTCTTCTTCTTCTTCTTCTTCAATTTCCACAGAAATTTTCAAAACATGAAGATGGCGTTATCCATGTTCTTGTTACGGGTGGTGCCGGCTACATTGGATCACATGCTGCGTTGCGCTTGCTTGAAGAAGGCCACCGTGTTACCATAGTGGTATGTACTACTACTACTGAAACCCCCTTTCTTTCTTTTCTTTTGTTGATATACATACAACAGTACCCAATTCCATGTTGATAATCTGAGAACGGTTTGGTTCTTTCCTTGCATAGTTTGTATCATGAAAGTATCCTTTCCTCAGTTTGTCTCTTTAACAGAACAAGAGTGTATACATACCGCATGTGGTGCATGTAAATTGGTGTTTTCTTGCTGCTTTTTCTTCTGCTGCTGCAGTGGCTGCTTCCACTCCAAGGTTGGTTTATATCTGTGGTAATGTGGTCAACTGGAATGGCAAGGATTGGTTGTGAAAATTTGGTACTTAATGGTTTCTGAGTGAGTTGTGCAGGATAACTTGTCACGGGGCAATATTGGAGCTATTGAGAAGTTGCAACACTTGTTTCCAGAGCCGGGTCGACTGCAATTCATATATGCAGATCTTGGTGACAGCAAACATGTATCCTCTTTCTTTTTTCTCATTTGACATTAGATGCACTAGATGGTAGAGTTACGGTGAAAGCAAGGAAAAGTATTTGATTTCAGTTTTTTGTGGGATTTTTTTGTTGCAAATTTATTAATCAAAGACTCCCAATGTCTGCATGGCAACACTTGCATTTTGTATCTACTTTATCTTCTTTCACTCCCTATGTGCTTTTGTGCAATGATATTAGGAGAGCTCAATGTCTGTGTGCACTCCCTTTTCTTTGGGCACCAAAGAGTGTTTCTTCTTGACAAAATCATTTACAGGTCAATGAGATTTTTGCCAAGAATGCCGTAGATGCTGTTATGCACTTTGCAGCTGTGGCATATGTGAGTGAAAGTATGGCAGAACCTTTACGGTGAGTTCTCACCTTCTTCCTTTGTGTGACATGGAGGTTATTATCTCTTCATTCAGAGTGCCTCTGCCTAGAGGTATACAGTTGGTGCCTTATGGGGTACATCGTAGGAAAATTACTTACACCTTGAAAGTAGGCATTTCATTGCAGGTGCTTGAATGTAATGCCGTACACAAAGCACTCACTTACATGAAAAGCCCAAATGACACTGTTGCAAAAGCCCCTTGTTTGCCTACTGCAACATATTTTTTCCTACACCCTAAAATTAACCCTAGAAATTTAACATGGTGGGTAGTTGTTCTTCTGCTTCTTGCTGCTGTAGGTATTATCACAACATTACATTCAATACTTTGACGCTTTTGGAGGCAATGAAAGTTCACAAAGTCAAAACATTGATCTACTCCAGCACTTGTGCAACGTATGGAGAACCTAAAGAGATGCCAATCACAGAGGATACACCCCAGGTAAAATCTCTTCTTCTTTGCAGTAGGTACATAGCATTTGAAATCAAGTAAATGTCTTGGAGATTTGATAATAAAACTTCCATACCATTTGATTGCTGGAGCTAAATCATTTGGTGATATCTCTGGAGATGTTTAGGCAGAGATAGATGCACGACGTCTACAAACCCTAATCAACAGATTAGGTCTCTTGCTCAGATGAAGGAAAATTGTGGGTCAATCTGTGATCTCTGGGGTCATGTTTCTTCTGCTCTTATGAATTGTGGGTTATGTGCATTTTAGGTGCCAATTAACCCTTATGGAAAAGCAAAGAAAATGGCAGAAGACTTGATCAAGGATTATGCACGAACTACAGATTTTTCAGTCATGATCTTGCGGTTAGTTCTATGCACAATCTGGTTTTGAAAAAAAATCTGATTTTTTTCATAGTGTATTTTCATAGATTGGACATAACAACACCAGGTTGGTTGCCTGTTATTGTACATGAAGACTTGAGCAAAAAGGGTACACCACAGGGGTTTGACTTCAAAATTCTTGCAACTCTAAAATTGAACTTTGGCAACCAAATGGGTGTTTTTTGCCCACGCAGATACTTCAATGTAATTGGATCAGATCCAAAGGGAAGACTAGGAGAAGCACCCAGACCAGAGCTACGCAAGCATGCACGAATCTCTGGAGCTTGCTTTGATGCTGCCACAGGGATCATTCCTGGGCTAGAGGTAAAATTGAGGGTGTGTTGTTCTTGATGGTGTTTTGATCATGCAAGAAATTTAGTCCTTACAACTTTGCTGCATTACCTATCATGTCAAGAGAAAAGAGATGGCAAGACGTGTCAGGGTTATGAAGCTTGTAGTTGATGCTTTCTTCCCATTTATTGGAAGATTTTTTTCAGCATAAAGCTCAGATGGTGGCTTTGTGTGTGTGGCAGGTGCGTGGGACTGATTACAACACAAGTGATGGCACATGTATACGTGACTACATCCATGTCAGTGACCTTGTGGATGCGCATGTGAAGGCCATGCTCAGCGCTACGCCTCAGCAAGTAGGAATCTACAATGTTGGCACAGGCAGAGGTGCGCACCATAACCCTCTTTGTCTTCTCTCTTGGTGTCACCAATATCCATAGCTTTTGCTGGTAGCTACTTATTGTATTGGGTGCAATTTTTCCGGTGCTTCTCTGGATGTTTGAGGAGCTATGTGTAGGGGAAGGACCAAGAAACAGAGCTGTTGTGGGAATGAGGGCCCTGCATGAGGCTGGAGCCAAGTTTTCGGTCCTTAGCTGGTGTAAATAATTGATAGAATTTTTCACTTATGAACAGATGGCTGCAATTCATTTGAGAGGAGAGAAGGCACCTTAAGCATAGGTTCCTTGAAAAATGAGGAACCTTGTGCACAAGTTGCCATCCTCTATTGAGGCAGAAATTTTACTTAGGAGAAGGCAACCCTCCACATACACTAGAAAAATTCTATGGGTTCTTTACATGTTTTTGTTCAACAATGGCTCTTTCTAAGGCCTTATGGGTTGTGTGTATCATCATCCTCCCAATTGTGCAACAGGGAGTTCAGTCAAGGAATTTGTAGAAGCATGCAAAGCAGCAACAGGTGTGAACATCAATGTGAGATATCTTGACCGGAGGCCTGGTGATTATGCTCAAGTCTACAGTGATCCTTCCAAGATTCAGAGAGAGCTCAAGTGGGATGCTAAATACACCAACTTGAGAGAAAGTTTGGAGATTGCCTGGAAATGGCACACTCTTCACCGAAATGGGTACAACAGTACTGCTTCTGCCTAATTTTGTGTTTGTAACTCTTAACCCTAACCCTAACCCTAATCGTAATCCTCAAACTTTAAAATATTTGTCTCAGATCTTCCAGGAATTTGGATCTGTTTCCCAAACCAAAGAAAACTTCGAGAACCCAATGACTCCATTTAACACAACAGACTCCATTTACATGAACAAATTTATGTATATAAGGAATGCTAGAGATTAGCACAGAATTAGTTCAATTTTTTCATTGAATTGCTTTGCAATCTTTTGTGAATGCAAAGTAAAAAGGGCATTAGAGTAGTATGGTTAGAAAATGGATTATAGGACTGGTGAGAGAAAAATGCTCCGTGTTCTTTATATTGATTTCAATTGCTCTGCATAGTAACTAGCAGAGATGGGTTGGTGCAATAAGCAACTTAGAGCTGTCATACAGGTTAAATTTTTCCAACCCAATTTCATAGAAGGAAATAAAACCAAGTCAATTTCTAAGAATTCCTATAGCTTGGTCCAGTAGAGATGGTGAGGGGATGAAGATGCTTTCTCCTTCATTAATTTTCTTGGAGATTTTTTCCTTGTGATCCAAAAGCTTCATTTCTGTTGATCAAAAAACATATTCCACCTTGGGATTCAATAAAAGGCTGTGTATCACTTCAAAGACAACATTATTTTTGTGAATTTTTCCTGCAAATTTTGATTTTGGGTCCAAAACTGATGTTCTCAACTCATTTTAACTCCTGTGTCAATTATCTATTTATTGAGGAAGGTTGTGTATTTGTTTTGTTTGTCAATCACTTTGTTATCTCCCAAACCATTGCCCTCTTGATATCACTGGAAAGCCCTTCATGAGTAGATGTTGAGACCTACAATGCAAGAGTTATTGAGTATTGAACAATTTTGTCAAAGAAAATTCTATAAAATCAAAACTAAATTTTTAAAGGAAATTAGGGCAAGCTTTGGTGCTATTGGCAATCCCTTGATGAGTGGATTTCTTGAAGGGAATTTTGTAACTTTTAGACTTTAGGTGTGGGAGATAGAATTTTGACTAATTTAATTTGTTATTGTAAACAGTTTTTCACAAGTGGGGTCTATTGTCAAGATCCTTTTCACACTTGAGGTTGTAACATAGTCTTGTTCACACTTGGGCCAATGGCACATGTCACACTAGTCTATCCATTGAGGAAGGTAGGTTGTTTGTTTGGTTTGATTAAACCCTACCAAACTTTATAAAATGAAAGCACCCAAGAAAGGGAGAGAAAAAGAAACAAAGTGCAAGGACCAAAGTCGAGGTACATGAAAGAGCCCAAAAGAGGCGAGCCACACATAGGAAAAGGAACCACTAAGTATCTATCGAAACTTCCACTAGTCGCATGAAGCATATCAACTAAAGAAAGGGTGGGTAAACCTAATAAAACTCCAAGCCTAGAAAAACCTTCCCTTGCAGTAATAGCATGCCTCAAAATGGAGGTGACCTACGTTCTCTGTAAAACCATTGACAATCTTTGTCTATAAAAAGAACGCAAACCTGATGAAGGAGAGCGTCTGGTGCCCTTTCTTATCCACACCATGTTAGGACATCAACGAAGAAAGTTGTCAAACTACTAATGAAGACACCCAAAAACCTTTATGGCAAGAAGAAAAAACATGTTCAATGGGTAATGCTCGTAATAAAGGCCTTCCTTCACCTGAGCCACTACTGCAACAACCACCCCACGAAAAAGAGCCACTTGTGATACCAAATTTGTTTGAGTGGGGTTGGCAATGATGACATCAGTCAATATGCAAATGTCATCCACTAATAAAACAATGTTGATTCGTTGAAGAAAAGATTAAAGAAAAGGTAGTGGAAGAACGTAGGTTTGCTCCCACAAGACATGAAACCCTGCATCTTTCACAATGGATGCAAAAGCATCTTGAACAACATCATGGGATGTAGTCTTTTCCCTGCCATGGGCACACCTTAAGAAGTGGATCCCCAAGGGGTTTAACGGTTCACCACATACACAATGGGTCAGACTAAGAGTCATGGGGGAGGCTTAACTTAGTTGACAATGTTGAGGAGAAAACATTTGAGGGCAGATAAAAGCATGGGATAACAAGGAAAACAAATAGCCAAGCTCCCACACCAGGCCTTACACAGGACCTCAAATGTGTTTGATGCAAATCAAAAGACATGTCAAAAATGATGTTAAAAAAGGAATGGTCATGCATTCTCTCTGAAATAGTCTCTTAAAGTCGATATGTTCGCTTCTCTGCAACTATTTGAACAAAGGTAAACATGTTACTGCAACTAGGGGAAGAAACTTTCGAAACAATATCAAATGCGCTTGGAAGGGGAGCAAACCCAAATTGTTTACCCTAATAATCACCAATAGGAATGCCCGTGAATCTAACAAAAATCTAAAAGCATTGATTAGTGCAACTAATGCTTAACTCCCAAATACGCCACTTGTGTAATAGTTTCTATAAAAATGAGGCCTCTTCCACCATTAAAAATGGAGAGTGAAACTTGCTGACTCATTAAAGGGGCCTTTTAAAACTCAAATGAATTCGAACCTAAAAACCTTTCAAAACCCTATATGAGGGTCAATCGAAGGATACAAGTTAACACCAAAAGCTTAAGAAAGGCAATAACACACAAAACAAATAGGAAGGTTTTTGTGCAAAACATCGAAATAAGATCCCAAAAACAGCCTAAACATCCCCCCAACCCCAAAAGCACACTTGCATGGTGAATGTCTTCATCTAAAACATCCTGCCAAAAAAAAATGATATAGAACCAAAGGTGACGCACCCCCACACTTTTTGAAATATTCAAATGTGAATCCAAAAGTGAAAACAATAGAAGGAGTTGGGTACATTTTTTTGCTCACAACATTTCGGGGGTAAGAGGGGCATGTTGAAGCTCCGGGATGGGGACTAGAAAGAATGACGAGTGGGTCAACTATTCACATGAATTTACACAAACCAAACAACAAGTTGGTTAATGTGTAATTTGAGCACTTTTGGTGCATGGACGAATCAGAAACATACACAAATTCATAAGACTCACCACAACCCAAACTTGGGGGAAGCAACCACCTTCCCCCTTATAGTATTCTTTGTGATTAGACACGAGGGTTGCACTCAAATGTCATATTTCTTAGGACTCCCAAGTTGAGAATCCTAGAATTCTTGAAATTGGGACTTCTAGAACTTTGGAGGCCCATAATTTCTTGTGTAGACCTCCAATTGAGGTGAGGTTTAAAGCAAAGTTGTAGCCCTCATCAAAAAATTTCCAACAATATGTGACATGTCACCTAAATGCATGTAATTCAAGGCGATTCTTGACTTTTTGTGGTCAAATGTCAAGTAAAATAAATAAGTATGTTTTAATTAAATAAGGTATGGTGAATGGGTAAATATGTAGTAAGGTAAATAAATTAGTATAGGTAGGTATGTAGGTAGGTAAGGAGGTTGTTAAGGTGACTAAATTGACTTATAGATAAATAGGGTTGAAAATTTTAATGTAACTAAATAGGTAGGCAGGTAGGTTAGTTGGTTAATTATTAAGGTAGGTATGTAAGTAAAGTAAATAAATATGTTTTAAGTAAGTAGGGTGAGGTGAGTGGGTAGGTAAGTAGGTAGGGTAAGTAAATAAATATATGTGGGTAGGTATGTAGGTAGGTATGTAGGTAGGTAGGGAAGTTGTTAAAGTAACTAAATAGGTATAGGTAGGTAGATGGGTAAGGAGGTTATTAAGGTAATTAAACATGTAGGTAGGTAGGTAGGTTGATAAGGTAAGTATATTTGACCTATTTAACAAGCTTAAAACTAGGCCTTTAAGCAATTACATACCTTGTTAAGATTAACTTGGCAACCTAGCTTAAATTATTAAATTAAGTAAATAGTGAATACAACAAAGTTTTATTAATAAACTATAAATTATGTTAGATAGGTTATTTAAGCTTAATTAATAAACTAGTATGCTAGTTATATAAGTTAGTTAATTATGTATGTTAACTATGTAAGTAGCCTTGACCTAGGCCTACCTAATTAATGTCAAATCAATATGTTCAATTTGACTAAAGCACGGTCATTTTCACAGACCTTTTTCTTTTGTTTGTTCCTCTTTACTAGATGACTAATTGACACCTAGTAAAAACTGTCACTTTAGTCAAATGTACTAGTAAAAAATAACACATGTCTTTCATGTTTTAGCCCACTAGTCAAGATGGACATCACTTCTAGTCAAAACAAACACTTTGGTCAAGTTGGACCTTTTAAAAGGTCATGATTTATATTAGTGAGGTGGCCACCATAATACACAAATAGTTTCAACATAAATGAAATTATTTCCTATTTTGCTGAAATTTTAAAATATTATTTATTACATGTGTCAAAATTTTAATAATTATTAAATTATAAAGTACTTTGATTATTGAGTTTGAATTTTGGACATGTCAACCCTTGAATTTAATAATGTGATAGTCTAAACACATTTAAATTATCCCACAAAGATAACAAATTTGTGTTTATTATTTTTTATAAACATTATATCATCCATAAAATCACCATGTCTTCACCTTGTCTTTGGGCCTCCTTTCACCCCCTAACCCCTCTTTTAATGGTATCCACAAAGTAAGGAAATTTTATTAAATATTAGTATGAAATGCTAAAATTCAGTGCGAAATGCTAAATCTTAGCATTTAATGCACAAGGTTTGAGAGGAATTATAGTGGTTGTAGAAGTAAGAGTAGTGAAAATCTATGTAATAGTAGTGGAAACATTCAAGGAAAAAGAAAGACATGGTGAAATTCAACAAACTATTAATTTTGATAGTTTTTTGAGTTTCACCCCCCATTGAATGTTAATGTATCTTTTTGTAAATTTTTTTTGAATTTCACCCTATGTATGACCAAACTTGAGGTACTAACCTTATCTTTTTTTGATTTTATGGATATTTTTATTATTTGTTGAAATTTTCAAAATTACAAAACAAACTGCCAAAGTTAAGATTTGAAATTTAATTAATTATTCAATAATTTGTTATCAAATTTGTTTAGGTATTATAGTACCAAGTAAATAAATGGTTTGTAGTTTATATCAATTTTGGCTAGATATACCTATGAGTGTTGATTATCAACATGCATAGTACTTTAATTATGAACAATGCATAACCTAATTTTCCCCATCTCCAATATTTTGAGGTATAGGGGTCCAACCATGCTATTATGCACCACACATGCCCCTTTAGACCACTACTTTATTCTTTAAATATTTTAGAATTTTTTTAATATGTTTTTCAAAAAAACATTAATTTTTCAAAAAAAAATTCTTGATATTATTACGTTAAGGTGTATATTTAGAAATATACCAAAATATGTCATTAAAAAATACTTTCAAATTGTGCTTTTAGTGTCAAAATTGTTTTTAAAATTACTTTTATGCAGTTTTTAAACAATGGTTACAAGAAGTTAAAAGTCCATATACATATTTTTCATTCATTATATTGATTCCAATTTTTTATGGTATGTACATAATGTATTCACAATAACATTTTATTAAAAAATATTTATTATTATTATTATTATTATTACAATCCAAAGTTCAAAAAATTAAACAATGGTTACGATTGTTTTTGGTACATGTTAGTATGATTGCACCCATAAGTAATTAGCAAATGTAGGTCTAGATGATATCCTTATATTTATACTTACTTGCACATATATGTTTGTTCATTATGCATATTCCGTTTACCATTATTTTATGAGATCCTCGATATATATAACTACATTATACTTATTTATATTGTGTTTAAAGGTCCAATTATGCATATGTATATGCATATGCTTGTTTAAGGTTTCCAAGGTTTTTTTTGTCACATCACAACTATGGTGTCAAAAAGTATTTCATGAATGCATTCAAACACCCAAATGTTGAAGCACTCAAATTCACAAAGGTTTTTCATGTAAAAAGTATGCTTGCATGCCTTTGTTTTCCAATAAATTGTTTGTTGTAAGTAAAATGTCAAACCAACAAGTTCATCAAGTTGAGTAGCAAGTTCATTAACACATCAAGACAATTTGTTCTAATTCGTTGGAATGAATTTCTTTATACAACTCATTGCAGTGAACTTTCCACAATTTGTTGGAATTAACTTTTCACATAGTTCATCGAAATGAACTTTTTTATAACTTGCAGTTTGAAGTTTGGTTACAACTTGTGTGTTGGTTGTAATTGTGACAACTTGATTGTAGTAATTTGGTTGTAACTTTGACTAATTGAGGTTTAAAGATCTTGTAAATCGAAGTTTTGTTGTAGGATGAAGGTTGGTAGCAGCTTACAACTTGGTTGTAGTTTATAGTTTGGTTATAACTTGTAACTTGGTTATAACTTTTAATTTGGTTGTAGCTTGCACTAATTAAGGTTTAAAGAATTTATTGCAAATCAAAGCTTTATTGTGAGTTGAAGCTTGGTTGTAGGAGTAATTTGGCTGCAACAATTTGGTTGTAATTTGGTTGGAATTTACTTGTAGCAATTTGGTTGCAACATGCAATAATTTGGTTGCAACATGTAGCAATTTGGTTATAACTTGTAACTTGCAACAATTTGGTTGTAACTTGGTTGGAATTTACTTGTAGCAATTTGGTTGTAACATGCAATAATTTGGTTGCAACCTATAGCAATTTGGTTATAGCTTGTAACTTGCAACAATTTGGTTGTAGCTTGTAGCTTATAGTAGTTTGGTTGCAATGTAAAACAACAATTTGGTTGGAATGTGTAGCAAACTATAATTTGGTTACAACTTGTATATCAAAACTTGCAACAGTTTGGTTGGAGTGTGTAGTTTTTTGGTTACAACTTGCAACTTGCGGTAGTTTGGTTGCAGCTTATAGCTCGCTTGTAACTTGGATTTTGGTTGTAGCTTGCATGGATTAAGGCTTAAAGATTTTGCAATAATTTGGTTACAACTTGTAGCTTGCTTACAATTTGTATTTTGGTTGTAGCTTGCACTAACTAGGGTTTAAAGATTTTGTTGTAGATCAAAAATTTGTTGCGAGTTGAAGCTTGGCTATAACTTGTAACTTGGTTGCCCCATTTGGTTGCAACTTGCATTGATTATTGGGTTTAAAGGTTTAGCGAGCAACTTAGTTGTAGCAATTTGTAGCTTGGTTGTAGTAGTTTTGTTTTAGCTTACATTAACAAATTTAGTTTACATATCTTGTTGCAATTAGAGTTTTTTTGCAACTCAATAAAAATATGATGTAATGTTGGGAACTAAATTATTTGCATTATGTAGTGTGCACCATGGATATATAAAAATAAATTGTTGTTGAGAGTGTTGGTGGCATTAATGGACTACTTGCATGTGAAGACATGGCCACAAAATAATTTAGATATGGAAAGTGTGCGATTGACACTTGGAAAATGAAATATTGTAGCTTGCAGTTATACAAGTTCAAGTTGCACTTTGGAAACCACACCACTGAAGTTCAATTTAATAGAAATTCTTTGTTGTGAATGATGATTTGCTCATGGATCTTGAAAACATGTAAATGTTGTGATGTATTGTCTATAGATTTTTTTAAAAAAGGTATTATTTCATCCCAAAGTTTTGTTTTGAAGAAAGGCTTGATTAAATATAATCATATTAATGGAATTATTCCCATGAAGATTCATGTTGATATTTTGCATCCCAAGTTGTTTGCATTAAGAAAAACACAACTTTGAGAAAATGCAACAATTGTTAATGCAAATCATATTCGACAGAAAAAGAAGAAAGGATTGGGCCTTCTATTTTTGTAATCACAACTTGTCTTGGGTCCATAAACCCATAAAAAAGAATGATGAGGTACAATAGATGTTTATTAAGGATTTGGTGCTTTACATTTGCAAGGGATATCGGGTGCTTTCCACTACATAAAATATATGGCTAAAAAGGTTAATTTTACACTAATGTCTTCAAGTTTCATTTCCTTCATAGACTATGCTTGTGGATGATGTGCTTCCTACAATGGTAAAAAGAACTTTAGACTTACATGTACTTCCAAACCTTGCATCTACAACCATTATTTTTACAAGTTTTGATCTTTGGATGTCAAGGGTAGTGTGGACACTTTTGCCCTTGATAGAAAAATTTGAAATGAATCTTGGACCCCTATGCATGTATTTCGGGCTTATTTTGAAGTGAATGAAACAAGTGGGCATAGTATGGCTATTCAACTTGAATCACTACTTTCAAAGTTTAGGTTGGTGCATAATGTGATTGCATATTTGAAAAATGAGAGCATCAATTTGACAACCATGGTATTTGTTTTACATTCCAACATTGATTGTCAACCTTTGAAGTTTTTAAAGGTTTATGAAGGTACTTGTTTCAGGCATGTGATGTTTAAAACATGCCAATATGCTACCAATGATGACAAAATTTTTAAGGGTTTGGTGCAAGTGAATGTGAAGGATGCATAGGCTACTTTACAAAAGACTATTAAATGGTAAAATAAATTTGAGAAAGGGAGACAAGAATGGGAGAAGGCTTGTATTGAATGTGGGATGCCACCTCGAAAGCTTGAGACCCCATTCAAAACCAAATTTGCACCAAAAGTCATCATGTTTGAGGAGATTTTAGAATTCAAACAAACCATCTTCACATGTTATGGAAGACAGAAGATTATCATTTTACAATAAAGAGTTCCAAAAGCCCAAGTGTGGGCCATTGCAAAGACAATCACATCATGCCTAAATCCTATGGTCATAACTTGTGTTATGAATTAGTTTTATGGTCACTGGCTATTGTTTAATGCTTTAACTACTGCCATTACTTTAACTATTAGGCTAGAAACTGAACTATTTGAATTGGTGCAAGTTTCAAATGGGATAGAGGTTTTGGATCAATTTGATTTTAAACAAATCTCTTTCTAAAGAAAGATGTAGGAAGAAGTTGTGAAAATTATTTTAAACCTTTCTGATTTTTTTTTAATGTAGGCTAGGTTCATAACATAATTTCTATTATGTTGGATCCTTAATTCAAATCATTATGAGTTGTGGAAAATTTGGTGGGATGTGGGGATGCAATCTAACTTGTTTCTGAATATGATTTGAAAGTTATAATCCCCCTTATCATGACCTTTTTTGAAACCTTAAACCTTATTGTTGAAACATGCATTTCTTTTGGTCATGGTGATGAGCTTGAAGGTGAAGGTAACATCTTTGGGGTTGGAGCATCTTTTGAAGAGTCCTCTCAAGCACTTGTCACTAGAAAGTTATATTTGTTTAAGAAGTTATCCATGCCTCCTACTACATGTGAAGATCCTTTTATTTAGTGACATAAACATGAAAGGTAGTTTCTTGGCCAAATATATTCTTAGCATCCCAGGGTCACAAATTGAAACAAAAAGAATAAAGTCTTGCTAGAGTATCGATAGCTTTGCAGATATTTCACTTATAAGTGGGAAACTTGGATTTAGGGTCATCATAATTGTTAAAATTGGCCTAATGATCCGTGGGTTAATTTTATGCCAAACAACACCATGAAAGGTTATTTGACAATTAAAAAGTTTTTGGCTGATGACAATTATGAGTTGATTGAAAAAGTAGAGTATTCAAAATATTCGAATGTTGATGGTGATTAGCACATGTAATCAATGGTTTTTCCTTGTTTTTTTTTCCAGCAAAAATGATTTTTTTGGTTGCTCTTTTCATTCCAATGTCATTAACTTTTCCAAGTATTTGCAACAAGTTTTTTCACTAAAAAGCTTGGAAAGAACCTGGCTTGGAGAAAGTCAATTTACATGAGTTGGATAATATGGGATGGCAAGTTATTGGTTTTTATATGGGTTTTTGCATGAGATTATTGCGGTGGGGTTTGGGGTGTTATAGGTAGCTTGCGCTATACTGGGTAGAGTTTTCAAAGTTCTTTTGAGAATTGGGGTTTAATTCCCTTGCAAGTTAATACAATTTACAATTTAAGAATGTGCTTTAGACAAGAGGAAAAAAATGTGATCATAGTATTGATTTTGTACATGCATAACCTTTATATGTATTTGTAGTGAAATTCATATCCACGAAAGGATCTAAATTAAACCTTAATTCTTATCAAATAGATTTTCAATATGCATAACCTTTGTATGTATCCATAGTTTGTTTGAATTTTCTAACTTGTAAATTCATATCTGTTAAAGGATCTAAATTAAACTAAAATCCATATCCGCCTTTACAAATAAACTGCTGAAATTTTTCAACGCATATCCATCTATTTTATTTTTTTATATAAAATGCCTTATTGATATCCTGGAATTAACCCTGAAATGTGGTATCCAACCAACACTGGTTTGTACATAGGTAAGGGCTGCCTTATACTATTTTCCTACTAACAACCCACAAGATAGGTAGGTAGTTAAAAAAAAAGCAACCAAGCTAACCACCATAGTTTAGCTAGATAGGCAATTGAAACCCAACAGAAAACGGTTTCCTGACCTTTTACCATCCATCCTTCATCGTGCGCCAGTGGGTGTTGGTTCACATGGTCTGGCCGTTCGTGTTCACACTAAGCGTTTATTTTGTTCTGCTGATGGTTAGGGTTAGGGTTTGGAGGGTGGAAGCGGATGTTTTTCTGCCGTTGGTTGCGCGGGGTTTTTGTTTGTATGCTTGTGTTTGTGGATTGGATCTTGTGTTTGTATCTTTTGCTAGAGATAGAGATGTTGTAATATAACGAACTTTTTCTGGTGCTGGGTTGTTTAGGGTAAGAGAAGAGGTAGATATTCAACTGGGGTTTTGGTTGTAGAAATGGGGGACTCTTTGTTGTTCGAGGACATTTTCACAATCGGAGGATTGGATCCGGACGGCAAGAAGTTCGACAAGGTGTCGAGGCTTGTGGCGCACAGCGAGCAGTTCGATATGGACTTACTACTGGACGTCAACATTGATGTCTACCCCATAAAGCACACTGACAAGTTCACCCTGGCATTGGCCTCCACGCTCAGTCTGGACGGCACTCCAGACGACGGCACGTTCGACCAGAGCCGACGTAAGTCCCTGGCGGATAAGTACGAGTACGTGATGTATGGGAAAGTGTACAAATACGCCGATGTCGCTAGAGGAGGCGGAGGTTCAGGTGCAGCCAAAGTAGAAGTCTATGTCTCCTTTGGTGGTCTTCTCATGTGTCTCAAGGGAGAGCCCAGCAATCTGAGCAGCTTGCAGCTCGATCAGCGTATTTACTTGCTAATGAGAAAGGTGGGTTAGGAAGTTCAACGCAGCAGAATTTCGGTTCATTCGAGCTTCCAATCAAAAGAGGAAATCTCTTGCACGTCACAAACTTTGACAGAGCAAGGCTCTCAACATCATGTGTCTGGCTGCAGAACAATTTTTGTTCCATCCTTTCCTGCAATAGTGTCCCTGCAGAAGAGGCCATTGTTAGCTGGGTTTCTGAGCTTTCCTTGGGGCAAGACAAGGAATTATCCCTTTGGTTGTTTTGGGTGGGTGGTTGGGTGTTTCTTACTCCCTCCATTTCTCAGTAAATACTTTTCAGTTTGCCACAAACTTTTGTTCTTTAACTTTTACCCTAAGAACTATGCATATGGTAATGGACATTTTGAACATATACATGCAATGATATTCTGCCAATCTTCTTGCAGGTGACTTATGCATCCAATCTGTTGCTTAACTTTTAGAATGCAGTATGACAAAAGACTCAGAGACATAATACCATAACTCACAATGATTCTATTCACAAGTCACTACATTTGTTCCTGTGAAAGCAGGCAAGAACACCATTCTGTATTATCTACTGCATTTCTTGGAAGCCTTTTACAATCTAGATCCAAGACCCAAGATGGTTGAAGTCTGACTTGCAGATCCTAAAGTACTTCATCCACTTTCAAGATATGTGGGTCTGCAATTTTTCCCCAGAACATGATGGAAGAATTGATGCTCAGTCAAGCAGCTGGCTTAACATCTTCAATTGCATCCTTCCTGTACTCGGTTAGACCCTAAGACATTCAAGTGAAATTCTGAAGTTCAGTTTTGGGTTTTGGAGATTGCATGGGAAGATGGCTCCTATGGAGGATTTTCTTGATACCGAGATCTCAAATGTTGATGGCCAGGTGATCACATTCTTTGGAGTGTTTGATGGATATTATGGTTCAGGAGCAGCAGTGTATGTAAAGATGGACCTTTTTGATCACTTGATGAAGCATCTTGAATCTGATGGTAACACCATGCCAGCTATAGCTGAGGCCTGCAGGCAGACAAACCAAAATTGGTTGAAAGCAGAACACGATCAGTCCCAGGTTGTCATGTCTGGATCTGGCTAAAAAACTTGAACAGTTGTCTTGTTGGGGGACTGTTTGCTGGTTGCCAAGGTTGGTGATTCTAGGGCTGTATTTGTAGAGGTGGCAATGCTGTCGCTCTGTAAGTTGATCACAAACCAAACTGAGCTTATGAACAACAATGGATTGAAGATGCAGGAGGTGTTCTCATGTGTGACCACACTTGGATAGTAGATCTTGTCAGCTCAAGTCTGAATGACTATTGGGTAGCACACGTGTGTTGACTATCACCTGCATTTGGTGACAGAATGCTAAAGATGTATGTCGTAGCTGATCCTGAGATTCAGAAAGATACAATGAAGGATGGAGATGATTTTCTAATTTTGGCTTCTGCTGGACTCTGGAGTGTGGTGTCAAACCAGGATGCAATGTCAATTGGTAAAGTCCATTCCAGATGCTACAGCAGCAGGCTCAGAAAGGAAGCCCATCACAGAGGAAGTGCTGACAACATAACTCATGCGAGTGTCTGTTTCAATCACCACGATTGAATGTTGATGCATCTGTCTGTCTGTGAAAACAGTAGAAATGTCACATTGTTAGTGATGGGCAATTCAATATTGGTGTAACGACAAGAGGAAGGGCAGTATACATTCCTCTCAGCTTCTCTACCAATATCCATGCCACTCATATTTCAAAACATGGTTGAAACACCCCCAGAAAACCTAGTGCATACCTCAGATTCAACCGTACCTCTGCCATTCACATTTCAAAATAGGGTTGCAGATACCTGGTATCACAAGTAAAAATAAAAAGAAAAAATCAAGCAGCTCCTCATGTAATCGCCCTGCCCTTTAAACGACATCCATTAGGATGAAACTTTCAACATACTAAATTGGAAACCCCAGGTGAAGCCCAAGTGGACCCCTCAGAAATGTTTCTGTAGTGGACTCCACATAACCCTAAAATGTTATGATACCAAACTTAGGATCATTTCAGGGTGCGTCACAATGTCCCTACTCGTTACACCAAAGGGCAGAACCAATAAAGAATACCAATGGGAGCCCTTATTTCAGGAACATCCCTGTTCTTGGCCCTTACTTGACACTAGCATCATGAGAAAGAAACCCAAACAAGAGACTTCAGTTCACCGGATGATGAAAAAGAAACCCACAAAAAGACTTCACACGAGGCGAGCCACTGGCACAAAGGGTCCTTCTATGCTACCTCAGAATTGGGGAGCGGTCCTAAAAGACGTTATGCAACTAGGGTACCTAACTGGACATCGCTTGCAATTAGGGTTTTAGGGTTTTAGAGTTTAGGGTCGCGATCAAGGCATCACGTTCGTGTGAAGAAGCCACTATCACAAGGGGTCCTTCTATGACACCACACAAGTAGGGACCGATCTTAAAGACGTTATGCAATTAGAGTACCTAACTGGAAATCGCTTGCAATTAGGGTTTGGGGTTTTAGGGTTTAGGGTTTTAGCTTTTAGGGTTTGGCGATCAAGGCGTCACATTCGGGTGAAGAAGCTCTTCCTGCCTTCTTGAAACGGAAGCTCGGACGGAAACTTTGGAGGGAGGATGGAGAGACGGAGTTAGCGAGGGAGAGAGAGAGAGAGAGAGAGAGAGAGAAACATGGGGGGAGTTGAGACGAGGAACAAATTTTCAGGGAAGAGAAAGAGAGGTGGCAGTGGGGGTGAACAGAAGAAGGTGGCGCGGCGGTGGGACAGCGGTTTGGCGTGGAAGGATGTCACACCTTCGGATTCGGTTTCCCTGCTGCTGGGCAGCGATGAGGGAGGTAAAGGGTTCTCGCAAACCCGTTACACAACTGTGGGGTCTCCAAATGAGCTTTTCCATTGAGTTGAGAATTTCAGAGTTTCATTCGGGGCAGTGGATTGGACCTCTGATGCTGTTGTGCTGGCTTTGATGTGTATCTGATGTTGTTGTGGTGGTTCTGATGTGTATCTGCACACAGGGTTCATGTCATTGGAAGAGGTGGACTGCAGTGCTTTTGAAGGCAGTGATGGGAATCTTCTGGTCTCTACTCTGAATGTCAATGATGAACCTTCAGAATTGTTCGCCAACAAGAAGAAGAGAAAGAAGAAGGGGATCAAAGCTCCTTCCTCCAACTCTGTCAATGATGAGACATTGGTGGATAACACCCTTACAACTTTCAGAAAGAAGACCTCCTCAAAATCAGCTCTTTCTAGCAAGGGAAGTGATGATAAAGGTTTGCTGGAGGTTGATCCTTCTCCCACTCATCTTGATGATGAGCCAGGCAGACCAAAGAAAGGGAAAATACAGAAAAATCAACATGCAAGTCGACTTGAAGACTGTGTGAAAGGTCCTGTTGTTGGTGTGAAAGGTGACCAAGTGGTTGTGGGAGAAGTTACTCTTGGAGCTTTCATCAGAGAACCAGAGTCAGTAGTCAATGCTTCCAATGCTTCCAATCCAAAGAAATCCAAGAGAGGTTCTCGTGCCCGGAAACTTCTGAAACTGGAGCAGTCAGGTATTATTGTGCTTGCTGTGATTTCACAATAATATATCTGTAAGAGCCACTCTGTCTACTTTTAGGAGCTTTTTTCTGATGAAAATTTCATGCTAGTGAATATGACAACTGCCATTGTTGACATCCAGCAAAAGGGAGGGCCTCTGTACTGCGTTCATCATTACACAAAGGAACTCAGATGGAAAGCTTGAAGGATGATGCACTACAAGAGACTATTGGCACTGATGTGGCAGACATAGAGGCAATTGACATGTCATCATGGGCAGAGCTTAGGATTCATCCCCTTTTGCTGAAGGCTCTATCTGCTCTGGGCTTCAGGGAGCCCACCCCAATTCAGAAGGCCTGCATTCCTGCTGCTGCTCATCAAGGAAAGGTTTGTGCTTTATCTCATCAGCCTGTGTGCACTCTGTCTTCTTTTCTCTCTTGTTTGTGCTACCCTTGAGCTTGGTTTTCCTGAAAAGGGTATTAGGGACTATTTGTGGTTAGGTGCAGTCATCATTTTGACAGCAGTGCTTTTACAAATATAAGATTGTCTTTGAAGCACTATAAGCATTCTTATGGCACAGGTGAAATGTGTGGGTCAACAGCTAACTTAATGGTATCCATCCCAAGCTCCCTCCTGCTCCTTGCCTGCTGTTGTTGTGCAGTAGTCCAAATGGGGTATAGGCTACAGGGAGATAGTATGTGGTAGCCATGCTTTTGTCTCCCTATTTTGTCCCTTCTTCCATCATGACCTGATGAAAGAATGCTCCTTTGTTTTGGTATGCTCAGGATGTGATAGGTGCAGCTGAAACAGGGTCTGGAAAGACTCTTGCCTTCAGCATTCCAATACTGCAGCGGCTTTTGGATGAACAAGACAAGGTATTACGCCAAACTGACTACAGTGGCGAGTCTGGGGAGATCTCAGGGCAGATGAAGAAACACTCTGGGACTGGAAGCCCGCTCCGTGCCCTTATTATTACCCCAACAAGAGAGCTTGCATTACAGGTGCATTCCCATACTTGTTTTTCTATTTTTTTCACCTATTTTCTGAGTCCAATCATCATATTGTTTGGAAATTCCAGACAGTAATTGAACAATCTTTGGAGCTTCCATGAGATAATGGGAACAGGGACTATGAGGTTGTGAAATTCTGAAAGAAGGTCCTGGGCTTTTACCATACATAATTGTGCAATTTGAAGCTGAAGAGAAGTTGGAAGGCTCTGTTCCATTATGCTAGAAGAGATTGTATGCTTTAATCCTGATTGCCACCTTGGCGGGCATGAAAATAAACTTGAGATTTGAAGGGAATTTTGATGTGTGGTCAGTGATGTACCACTTCTTAGACCATTGAGTATTTTGTTCTCATGGGGAAAGTAATAACTGTGAATGCCTGAAGCATGATTTTCTGTTTGGGTTGTGCTGTATTTGACTGGGGAGGATGGGGACAGTGAGACAAGACTGCTTTAAAGACTTTGCTTGGGTGGCTTCATGCAGGTATGTGAGCATGTGAGAGCAGCAGCAAAGTTTACCAGCATAAAAGTAGTGCCCATTGTTGGTGGCATGGCTGCTCAGAAGCAACAGCGATTGCTGAAGCAGCAGCCCCACATAGTGGTGGGCACGCCTGGTCGCTTATGGGAACTCATGAGTGGTGGAGAAAGCCACCTTTTGGAGGTTCGTTTCTCTCAACATGTACTCTTCTCTCTGTTCCCCTTGCCTCTTCTGCCCTTGTAGCTGTTGCCTATTTTAGGGGCAACTGTGTGACTCTTTGTGATGATGGATCCTTACTGTCTGTCTGAATCACTGCCCAGCAAATAGGTACCACTGAATCCTGCACACTGTAACATCCTATCTTTCTTCTCTCCTTTCCAAGGTGGCTTGTTGAGCTGTCTTTCAATTGTATCCTTCATTGTTATCCATTACCATATTATCCAGGCAGCTTACTTGGGTATAGCAAATGGACGTATCTAACTTTTTGCAATTGTGCAATTGATGGATTGTTTCAAGGCAACTCTTTTTGATGCTTATGCTGAAACCATGTCCAGTGTAAAAGTGCCTATACCTGTAACAGTGACATCAGCAGAGGCTCATCACAGTAACTTCAACTTATTTGTTTGTGCAGCTGTCATTACTCTCGTTCTTTGTGCTGGATGAGGCAGATCGCATGGTGGAAAAGGGCCACTTTCAGGAGCTTCAATCCATCATAGACATGCTCCCTTCAACAAACCGTAAACTACATAGCCATTCATTAGTGCAGGCTTCTACAGCACCAAATGGGAAATTGCCAAGACACGAATCAGAGTCAGATGACAGGGAAGCACCCACACACAGGGAGGCGGGTGTTGAGGAAATGCCTGTTGATGGTGTTCAATTTGGCAGTGACATCCATGAACCTCAAAATGAAACATTGAAGAAGAAGAGACAGACCCTTGTATTTTCAGCTACCTTGGCACTTCCTCCTGGATTCAAGAAAAAGTTAAAGAGGGGTTTCCTAGGAGATAATGGAGTTTCAAAGAAGAATGAATACTCAGTAGCATCACTTTCAGAGAGAGCTGGGGTGAGCCATCAAGCTGCAATCATTGACCTCACCACCCGAACAGTTGTTGCAAAGAAGCTTGAAGAATCTGTTATTGAGTAAGGATTGATTCCCTTTTGCCATTTTCTGTGCATAGCCCAAGCCATCCTTCAGCTTTCAAGTTCGAAGTCATGAAGGCAAAGCACTATGTTCAGATAGATTTCAGTTTCAACACTTCTAAAGATTTTGCATTAGAAATGCATAGCAGGGTGATGGTTGGAATTTATGTGCTTGGGGGATGGCAGATGTCGCGAGGAAGAAAAAGATGCATATTTGTACTATGTGTTGAAGGTGCACGGATGTGGTCGGACACTAGTGTTCTGTACATCCATAGCTGCACTTCGTCGAGTGTCAGCCCTGCTTCGTCTCCTTCAAGTCCCAGTGTGGCCACTGCATGCACAAATGCAACAGAAACAGAGACTAAAGGTACAGCAAAATGGATTTGTTTACTCCTTGCACAAGGCAAGAAGTGCACAACAAGGGACTAGAAGCTTGGTCTCATATGTCAGAGCTGCCAAATCAGAGGAGAGTGATGAAAGGATGAGGCAATTATTTGGTCTGCAGTAGACAGTGCTGCAAAATGGTTAAGAGTAATACACAGATACCTGGGGTTTGAACAGCAAGATGTGACAGAGCTTGGTGGGTTTGTGTAGGCAATGGATAGATTCAAATCAAGTGAAGATTGTGTGATGGTTGCAACAGACGTGGCTGCCAGAGGTCTTGATGTGGAAGGCATCCGTACTGTCATCCATTACCAACTGCCACATTCTGCTGAGGTATATTCCATATCACCAGAAACTTTACCTTGGTTGCAATATGTGGTATGATCAATGTCATTTGCATCCACACATGTGGTATACCCCAAGAGATTATGACAATGTTTGTGATGTCAGTGCAGATGTATGTGCACAGAAGTGGGAGAACTGCTCGTGCTGACACAGATGGATGCAGCATTGCGCTAATCTCTCCTGCAGATCGTTCTAAATACTCAACACTGTGTCGGGCTCTTTCAAAGGTGTGAGCAATAAAGCTAAAGCAATAGATGCTTTGGATATTTGTCTTTTATGATGTGTGGTGGTTGGGATAAAAGAGGCCTATCACCATGGATTTGAAGTTTCTGTTCGCATTTGAAGTTAATTGGTATGTGCACATTCTTGAAAGATAAGCCATGCACAAGAACCTTAGGAATCTATTGAGGAATATTAGAAGAGCTAGTTTCTGAGATACAATGGGCATCTGAATGCCAAATCACAAATGTCACCAAGATTTAACACTCATTTCTGCATTTCACCAGGCTGATCATGGAGTCAGCTTCCTTTTCCATGCAGGCGGGGTGCTTATTGTCATATTGTTTGCTGCATGTGCAGGCCAAGGGATTGTCAGCATTCCCAGTTGATGTGACCTACATGCCAGCAGTGCAAAAACGTGTGTCACTGGCTTGTGAGGTTGACAAAGTGCTCCGCAAACACTCTCAGGTCATTACTAGATACCCTGTTGGGTGACTAAATGGTGCATGCTGTCTAGCTGCCTATCGTTGGGTGCCTGGGGTTGGGTGCCTGGACTGTTCCCTTGGTACTTGTTTCAGACATTCTCCAGTCTCCACTCCCAGAGGATCTGTCTGATTTCAGGCTATGTAAGGCACATTGTGGTTCAAGGAACAATGTATTCCTGTGTTCTTGCAAATGTCAAATGAAGTCCTGGGTAAGGAACAGTATCCTGGACATGCAGTTAGATTGTGCAAGAATGGGACTGAAAAACAACACTTGTCTTGTTGCAGTCAAAAGCAGAGCAGTCATGGCTGACTCGTCATGCAGAGGCTTTGGAGATTAAACTACAAAATAGTGATGAAGATGAGATGGGTCCATCATCTTCAAAGAAGAGTGGTCTTGTGGAGGTCCAAAAGTTGCAGCAGGTATCTAAATGTTTTCTAGCTGCCAAACCAGAAGTGGGGGATTTATTCCATTGGTTGTGAGTTGCTAAGGTTCTACATGATCTTGGATCTTCTTCATAGCATGTAATCAAATATGGCCAGTGCCTTGCTATGCCACCACAACAATGTAGTCGATGTATGCTGGATGCATAGCTACTGTAGCACCTGGAGTATATGTGTAAAGTGTATAGGATATCATACTCATGCTAGTGAAATACAGCAATCTGTACTTGCCAAATGTAGTAGAGGAAACCTGTGATTGGCTTTGTTGGGATGGACTGCAAGAAACACTTTGTCTGAAACTGAGCTGTGTCCTATCCCAGTTTTAGACACTTACATGTCCCTAGCTTGTGTTAATTTGAGTTTGTGTGGTGATGTTTGTGTTGTCAGGATCTACACAACCTTTTGAAGCAACCCCTTGAACCCAAGGCCTTCTCTCGGCGCTATATTACTGGGGTACATGTCTGCTTTTTTTCTGCCTTCCCTGCACTTCTCAGATCATATGTAGCTAAAAAATAAAATTGGCTAGGTGCCAGAGTGTTTAAGCTGGTCACTCAATGGGATGTGGTCTGTTATTGTGCAGTCGGGGATATCTCCTTTGCTTGCCAAGCAGCTCAAGGAGTACACTGCTACAAAAGCATCTAAGGTTGGCATGCATCTATCTAATAACAGTGGCAAACAGGGTAGGTTAGTAGTGATTGGGCAGGAGGCAATGGAGCCTTTAGATGCCCTCCGCAAATCTACATCACATCCAGCATCATTGGAGAATGTGATTAGGTCCAAGAGAAGGAGAGGAAAGTAAAACAAATCAGGTATCTTTCACAAAATTAATCCCCCATATGTTGCCACACAAGTGGAATCAGCCAATTTCAATTGTCACCATCAGTCCCATGTATCTACTCTGCACACATGCAGTTACAACAGTTCCCAGCAGAACTTTGTATGTGCAAAGGTGAAGTGGCAAGCTATTCTACAGAAAATGGTGGCACTGAATCATGATGCTGATTGCCTGTGTTTTCTTAGTTAGCTGTGGAGGTGATGTGTGGTAGAGCAATCAGAAGAGAGACAATTTTGATGTGGTCATGTGTTAGGATATTGATCAGGTTAGCATCTTATGTTTATACCAGAAATGAGGGAGGTGGAAGTAGGTCCGAGCTCAACTTAAAGCCCTGGAGGCATGGCCTAATGGCTCTATTAGGACATAAGGACCAATCTATTAGTGACTGAGGGAGGGTATGAAGCAATTTGAGCTTGAACAGCTTGGTGGATGTCATCCAGTCAGTTTGACTGTATGCTGTTTGTATTTTGTGGTAGTGATAAAGCTTCTGGCTGAGCACAGATGTTGAAGGCAATAAACAAGAAAGCTGGAATTTTGAGAACAAAGCTTCATTTCTTCCACTTTTCAGCTCTGTTTCCAATCTGTTTGTGTTTTCTTGTGTACTTGTGTTGAAAGGTGAGTTGCTTATGTAGGGAGAGGCAGAAAATGTGATGGGGACGGGACCTCTCCAATTGCAGTTGATCCAATTGTGGAATTTGACATGTGAAGGTCAGGAAACAAGTTGACCTACTTCTGGAATAGTCTGACATGTGAAGGCTTATGAATTGTAGTTCTGAGGCAAAGAACAGTGTATGAATTTAAGCTTTGCCTCTTATTGTCATTTTTTGTTCTGCTATTAGTGGAGCAGTTTGTGGTCTTGAAGTCTGAAGTGCACGAGTGGGATGAGATCATGGGAATGATGCAATTGAGTATGATGTTGTGCCTTGGATTTTGGAATTCCATATTCCATATTGAATGCAATTTCAACTTGCTTGTTTTTTGCCTGTAATTTTTTTTGT